>Ga0255761_10000609_pt1 | contig 33515 bp, 33 predicted proteins | sample 071ome_29_FD_179961 | JGI IMG/M metagenome (GOLD analysis project Ga0255761, IMG submission 179961) | Coastal salt marsh microbial communities from the Groves Creek Marsh, Skidaway Island, Georgia - 071407BT metaG (version 2) | ecosystem: Environmental > Aquatic > Marine > Intertidal zone >... | reverse complement strand
CAAACGCATCAAGAACAATGTTATTTAATATTGAGAATTTGTCTTGGGATGAAGAGCTCCTAGAGCTTTTTGACATCCCTTTATCAATGATGCCAACAGTCAAGGCTTGTAATGAACATTTCGGCAATCTAAGTCACGGCAACAAAAAAATACCTATCAATGGAATGATCGGAGATCAGCAGGGCGCTTTGGTTGGCCAACAATGTTTTAATAGAGGAGATATGAAATCAACCTATGGAACAGGCTGTTTTATAATGGTTAATACAAAACAAGAAAAAATAGAAAGTTCAGATGGCCTGTTAACAACTATTGGCTACCAACTCAAAGATCAAGATGTGAATTATGCCCTAGAGGGAAGCATTTATTCATGTGGAACAATAGTTCAGTGGCTTAGAGATGGCTTAAATTTCTTTAAAAAATCAAGCGATAGTGAAGACTTTTTATCGTCAGATGGTGATTCAAAGGGAGTAAAGTTTTTACCTGCCTTTAATGGCTTAGGTGCCCCACATTGGAATTCTGATGTAAGAGCTGGTTTTGATGGTATAACACAAGATAATTCAAAAAAAGATTTAATAAATGCAGCGTTTAAAGCAATATGCTTTCAAACAAGAGAAATTTTGGAATTACTACAAGACGAGAACATAAGCGTGGAAAATCTTTTTGTAGATGGAGGTATGGTAAACAATAAAACCTTTTGTCAGTTGCTTAGTAATGTTTTAGAAAAAGATATTTCACTCCCAAAAAATATAGAATCAACTGCTTTGGGTGCAGCTGTGATTGCCCAGTTAGGAAGTGGGTCAAGTCTTGATTCATTAAAAACTAATATTGATAAAAGCTTTCAGCCCGAAAGTGGAAAGGTGACCGCATTAAATATAGACTTTCAAGATTGGAAATCTTATATTCAAAAGTCTTTATGATATTTAGCACACAGTAATACTTTTAGTGGCATTTAGTTCTTCAAGTGATTTAATATCATGACTAACTATTATGATGGGAACTTCTAACCTATTTGATATCAAATTAATTAAGTTTTGGGTGATGCTTTTTAACTTGTTATCTAGATTTGAAAAAGGTTCATCCATTAACAATACGCTTGGCTTCATGGCGATAGCTCTTGCAATAGCAACTCTTTGTTTTTGACCGCCTGATAACTCAAATGGAAATTTCTTCAAATGTTGAGCTAATTGAAGCTCACTAATAAGCAAATCAATAATCTCATTCTCTGAATGACTCACACCAAAAGCAATATTAGACAAAGCATCGATGTGAGGAAAAAGCGCAAAGTCTTGAAAAACCATCCCAAAGTTTCTTTTCTCGGGCGCTAATATTTTTTTATTTGAGGATATTTCTTCATTATCAAAATAAATACATCCTGAAAAAGGAGTTAAATGTCCAGCAATCAGATTAAGTAAAGTAGATTTACCTATCCCACTTTCACCATTAATTAAAATAATGTCAGTTTTTTCGGCAACTAACGAAATATTATTTAAAAGTATTTTTTCATTAATCTTATATGATAAATCTGATATTTTTAGCATCTAAAGTATTCACAAAATTATATTTATATATAATGCTACATATTAAATTAATAAAACAGCATGTACACATACAAAATTTATAATAATATCGCTGAGGACGGTCTTGCAGTTCTTGAAAGTAATCAATTATTAAACAATGAAGCCGATCCTGATGCTTTGCTATTAAGAAGTCAAGTATTAACAAAAGAAGATTTTAATGATTCGCTAAAATGCATTGGTAGGGCTGGCGCTGGAACAAATAATATACCTACCAAAGATGCAACTGACAAAGGTATTGTTGTTTTTAATACACCTGGGGCTAATGCAAATGCTGTTAAAGAGTTAGTAATTTGTGGTCTTCTCTTATCATCTAGGGGGATTGTGCAAGGAAATGCTTATGCTACAACTCTAAATGATCTAGATGAAAAAGAATTAAATAAAGCTGTAGAAGGCCAAAAAAAATCTTTTAAAGGATCTGAACTTAAAGGAAAAACCTTAGGTATCGTTGGGCTTGGAGCTATCGGATCTTTAGTCGCACAAGCTGCAGAAGTCCTAGGCATGAAGATAATAGGCTTTGATCCTCATATATCTATAGATGCAGCCTGGAGATTGCCAAAAGATGTTGAAAAAGCTGATTCTCTTGATTATGTATTAGCAAACTCAGACTATATAACCTTGCATGTTCCTCTTGTTGAGGCTACAAAGAATTTAATTTCAAAAAATTCGCTTAAAACTATAAAAAATGGCGCCAAGATTATAAATTTATCTCGCGGCGGAATTGTAAATTCAGATGATGTGATTGAAGCCTTAGAGGGGGGTAAAGTTTCCTCCTTTGTTACTGATTTTCCAACTCCTAATCTAATAAACAGAGCTAACCAAAAAGGCGACGTTATTTTATTACCGCACCTAGGAGCTAGCACAAAAGAAGCTGAGATTAATTGTGCAGTAATGGCGTCAACACAAGTTGTAGACTTTTTAAAAAATGGAGTTATTACAAATTCTGTTAACTTTCCATCAATAAAACTAGGACGCTCAACTAAAAATAGGCTTGTTATAATTAACAAAAATGAACCAGGCATGATTGGTAAAATAGCTGACGCTTTAGCAAAAGAAAATATTAATATAGCTGACATGACAAATAAGAGTAGGGACGACATAGCAATAAATCTTATAGACATAGATCAAGATCCTAGCGATGATCTAATTAAAAAACTAAGCACTATCGATCACGTATTAAGTGTCAGAAACTGTACTTAGATTCCAACTATATATAGTTTATTTATAGCTAAATATACACAATATGTATTGTGTATTAAATTTAAATCAAAAAAGACTTGTCAACAGAAAATACTAATGATAATGGGCTATCATGTATTGTGCTATTCTTTTATTCATTCAAAAGTTTATTTTTACTTAATATATTGATATGCGGTTATTTTTATATAAATTGTATAATTTTTGTACAATCTAAAAAATTCCTTTAAGAATCAAGGTTTTATTGGTTATAATCAAAGTTATCCATAAACTTATCCACAGTTTCTGTGGATAAAAAAAAGGAAATTTTTTACAAATATGCTTCCCACAAACTGGAAAAAACATTTAGAACAATTTATCAATATAAAAGTTATTGAAGAACTAGATTTATACATAGAAAAATTAAGAAAGAAAGGCGAAATAATATTTCCCGAACACAACTTAATGTATAAAGCTTTTCAGTTATGTGATCATAAAAATACTAAGGTTGTGATAATTGGTCAAGATCCATATCATACTCCCAAGCATGCTAATGGACTTGCTTTTAGTTCCCAATCAAAAAATCTACCTCCCTCTCTAAAAAATATTTTTAAAGAATTAAATATTGATATACCAGACGTGAAGTTAAATCATGGCAATCTAGAAAATTGGGCAAAGCAGGGTATTCTGCTTCTGAACTCATCTTTATCTGTTGTATCTGGGGCTCCAAATTCACATAAAAATTTAGGCTGGGATCAGTTGCTTGTTGCGGTATTAAAATCTCTTAATCAATATGAAAAAGTAGTTTATGTTTTATGGGGTAATTACGCTCAAAGCTATGAAAAATATATAAATAATAAAAGCTTAATTATTAGATCCTCTCATCCTTCCCCATTATCTGCTCATGTTTCTTTTTTTGGTTCAAAACCTTTTAGTCAAATAAATAAATATTTAAAAACTCATAAGATTGAAGAGATTGACTGGAATCTATTATAAAATAATTAAATCCGATTCATTAGTGGTTTTATCTGAATCAAATCTTGCAAGGCAATAATAATAATTATCAAATTCTAAAGGATCACAAAGCAAACTATAGTTTTCTGAGTTTAAGCCTTCTTTTGTATTACTTGCTATTTTACTAATAGAGTATTTTTTCTTACCTCTGTACTTAATTCTCGCAATAATTTCCTGTCCTCTAAAACATCCTTTAGTGAAAGAAACACGCATATCATCATACATAATTTCATCAGGCCTATATTTACCAAGAAAATTTTCAGTTAATAAAAGATTATTTGATAACAGATTTAAAACTTGCCATTTTTCAGATGTGATCTGGGGTAAATTTAAATCAAGATTATCAGATAGCTTAATTCCAAGATTGCCAAATTTGTTTTTTAAGAAAGTCCATTCATTTTTTTCATCAGACACTTCACCAATAATATTAACCTGAGACTCAACCAATTTAACTTTTGAAAATCTTGCAAATATCTCAAGTTCAGAAATTAATTTTGGATATTTATTTTTATCCAATACAATTTTAAAACCTTCTTCCCATATTAAAAAAAAATCACATACGACATAACCTTTTTGATTGCAGATGCTTGAGAGCTGCACCTTGTTGTTGTCTGAGAGCAATGCTAAATCAGAAGTGACTTGACCATCTAAAAATTGTTTTGCATTATCATTGTCACCAACAATATCAATACAAGTCATATCGGAGAGATAAATCTCTGATTCTTCAAAAATTTTATGAATATCTATTTTCACTTAAAAATAATAAAATATTTAATAAATTATATCTTATCGAATGAGCAAAGAAATAAATAAAATAATTTGGCGATGCAGAAGGGGTATGCGTGAGCTAGATCTTTTATTTAGAAGCTTTAGCATGGATTCTCTTCTAAATCTTGGAAAAGATGAACTTCTTATGCTTGATGAGATTCTAAATTACGATGATCAAAAGCTATATGATCATATTTTTAAGAATGAATCATTAAATAATTTAGATCATGAGAGATTTATTCAAAATTATTTAAAAAAATTCAATAAATTATGAAACTTTATTCATGACTTACTGTCATATTAACTAGAGCGCTTAAGGAAAATGAAAAATAAAGCAACTAATGAAGATTTCATTCTCATACAAAAAGCAAAAAATGGAGACAAGAAAGCATTTGAAATAGTTATGATGAAGTATTATCCAAGAGTTCATTCTGCGCTTTATGCTTTCACTAAATCATATGAAGATGCTGAGGACTTAACACAACAAGCATTCATTAAATCATGGACTGCATTAGAAAGCTTTAGAGGTGATAGTTCTTTTTATACATGGGTTTATAGAATCGCAATTAACCTTGCTAAAAATTTTGTTTCAAGCTCTGGATATAAAAAAAGTAGGAAAAGTGACTCGCTTGATGACACATATTTTGAAATTAGCAGTCAATCATCACTTGAATCAGATATTCTTCACGATGATTCAATGCAAAAGATTAATTCATATATTAAAGAGTTACCAGAGTCTTTAAGGACTTCCTTTGTTTTAAGGGAATCAGAAGGTAAATCATATGAAGAGATTGCTGAAATAACTAACACACCAGTTGGCACAGTAAGGTCAAGAATTTTTAGAGCAAGAGAATCAGTATTAGAGTATTTATCAAAGGAGTTTTTAGATGGATAAAAATAATATAGATGAGTATATATCTGCTTTCTATGATGGTGAGCTCAATTCAGAAGAAACAGATGAGCTACTCAATAAAATTGATTCAGATAAATATTTAAAAGATAAGTTTTATAGTTATGGTATTTTAAGTGCCGCCATTAATAGAGAAACTAACAACATTGAAAGCATTAATTCAAAAACAAAAACTCAATACTTTAATAATAACTGGATTTCTCATGGCCTAACCGCAGCAGCTTCTGTCTTATTAACCATATTTGTAATCAATGATCCACAAGTCTCTAGAATGGGCGTTGATAAAAACTCTAAATCACTTATAAATAATGCAATCGATAGCTCTTTTCAAGAATTTAAAAATGATTCTAATGAAGATCTATTAGTAAATCATGTTATTAATTTTATTAGTGATTCTTCTCGTTTAAATATTAATTCATCATATCCAGATTTAAAGAATGTTGGTTACAGCCTGGAAGATAATAGAAAAAGGTTTTATTCAAATGGGCAAGAAAATTTTGTTCTACATATTGAAAAAAAAGAAATAGGTATTAATAAGATCAGATACTGGAAGCATAATGATAAAAATATTTTTTTAATACCGCTTTCAAATGGTAGACTGCTTACGCTTTATGGAAATATTAGTCCTAAATCAGCAGTTATGATTGCAAAAACAATTAAATAAAAATTATGAAAAAAAGCTTATCAATATTAATTATATCAACACTTTTAATTGCAAATAATGCATTTGGGAAGCTGCCTGAGAATATTTCTGATCTTGTCAAAGAAGCATCGCCATCCGTTGTAAATATTACTTCAAAAAGGGAAGTGGCATCTAGAGGCTCATATGGGTATGGCATTCCAGATGAATTTTTAGAAAGGTTTGGTATTCCAAGAGAATTTAGAGAGTCACCTCAGCAAAAAAGAGAGGCTTTGTCTTATGGTTCTGGGTTTATCTTTGAAGATAATTATATTCTTACTAATTATCATGTAGTTGAAGATGCAACTGAAGTGGTTGTATCTTTGTCAGATAGAAGAGAGTTTGTTGCAAATGTTATCGGGATAGATCCATTATCAGATCTAGCAGTTCTTGAAGTTGATGGCCAAGACTTGCCTGCAGTAAATATTGGCAATAGCGATGAATTGGAAGTTGGTGACTGGGTTGTTGCAATTGGTTCACCTTTTAGTTTTGATTTTTCAGTAACTGCGGGAATAGTAAGTGCTAAAGGTAGAAGCATACAGAATAATAATATTGGCAATTATGTCCCTTTTTTACAAACTGATGTAGCAATTAATCCTGGTAACTCTGGGGGCCCTCTTTTTAATCTTGAGGGGGGTGTAGTTGGCATAAACTCACAAATATATTCAAGAAGTGGAGGCTATCAAGGTCTAGCATTCTCAATACCTATTAACGTTGCTCTTGATGTTGCCGATCAAATTATTACAAATGGAGAAGTTAAAAGAGGCTATCTTGGAGTTAGAATGAGTGAAGTGGACAGTGATCTCGCTGAGGCCCTAGGCATGTCAAAACCATATGGAGCTTTAATAAATGATGTTGAGGATGGTGAATCAGCGGATAATGCGGGATTGCAACCAGGAGATGTAATAATTGAATTTAACAAAAAGGAAATTAAATTCAGCTCAGACCTCCCTCATGTAGTTGGCCAAATAAAACCTGGATCTAATGCTAAAGGTAAGGTAATCAGGGACGGAAAGACTAAAATTCTAAACTTTACTCTTGGAGAATTACCCTCATCAAATGATAGATTTATACCTGCTAAAGCGACAACTTCCGATGATCCTCTTGGGCTAAAAGTTGCTGAAATTGATAGGGATAATCCTGCTATGGCAAATGCACCAGATGGAGTTATGGTTACTAGAGTCAATCTTGGATCACCAGCTTCTGGAAAAATCTTACGAGGTGATATTATTTCTATGATTCAAAGTAAATCTAAGAAATACGAAATATATGACACTGACGATTTTGAATTTGTTGTTGAAGAGCTTAATTCAGATGATAAGGTAGCAGTTCATATATACAGAAACGGTTCAAGAATTATTACTTCTTTAAAAGTAAACTAATAATATATTTTTTGTTCTTATCTTCTTAATTGAAGGTAAAATGGCTTCACCCATGAAGAATATTAGGAACTTTTCAGTTATTGCACACATAGATCACGGCAAATCTACTTTGTCGGATAGATTAATTGAGTACTGTGGTGGGCTAACCAAAAGAGAAATGTCAGATCAAATCCTAGATTCTATGGATATAGAAAGAGAAAGAGGAATAACAATAAAGGCACAAGCAGTAACGCTTAATTATGAAAAAGATGGTGAAACTTATTTGTTAAATTTTATTGATACTCCTGGTCATGTTGATTTTTCCTATGAGGTTTCAAGATCATTATCAGCATGTGAGGGCGCTCTTTTGGTTGTTGATGGTTCTCAAGGGGTTGAGGCTCAAACTCTTGCAAATTGTTATACAGCTGTAGATCAAAATTTAGAGGTTTTACCTGTTATAAATAAAATTGATTTACCTCAGTCAGAGCCTGATAGGGTAAAAAAAGAAATTGAGGATATGATAGGTATTATTGCAGACGATGCTCCATTGGTAAGCGCTAAAACCGGAGAGGGCATTGAATACCTTCTTGATCAGCTTGTTGATAAAATACCGCCGCCCATTGGGGATCCAGATAAGCCTCTTAAAGCTTTAATAGTTGATTCTTGGTTTGACTCCTACTTAGGAGTTGTATCTTTAATAAGGATTATTGATGGATCTATTAGTCAGGGTGAAAAGTTTAAGATTTTTTCTACAAGAGAGAATCATTCTGCAGATGAAGTAGGTATATTCTCACCAAAAAAACATAAGAAAAACAAATTAGTTGCTGGAGAAGTCGGGTATCTTGTTGCGGGTATAAAAAATATAAAAGGCGCTCCTGTTGGAGATACTATTTTAGGTTACCAAGATGAAAGCTCTAATGCTTTGCCTGGTTTTGAGAAAGTTAATCCAAAAGTCTTTGCATCCTTATTCACCGTAAATTCAGACGATTATGAAAGATTTAGAGATGCTTTATCAAAGCTTGTATTAAATGATTCATCATTGATATATGAGCCTGAGGTATCAGATGCTCTGGGTTTTGGTTTTAGATGTGGCTTTCTTGGAACATTGCATATGGAGGTGGTTCGAGAGAGACTTGAAAGAGAATACAATCTTGATTTAATCTCAACTGCTCCTTCTGTGGAATATCAAGTGCTTAAAACAAACGGAGATTTGATAAAAATTGATAGCCCATCTCAACTTCCAGAACCACCAGATATTGATGAAATAAGAGAACCAATTGTTAACACCACAATTCTTACTCCAAATGATTATGTTGGAAATGTTATATCTATATGTACTGCTAAGAGAGGCATTCAAAAGAATATGACCTACTTTGGTAATCAAGTATCAATAGTATTTGAAATGCCACTTGCATCAGTAATTATAGATTTCTTTGATCTCTTAAAATCTTCTACAAAAGGCTTTGCATCTATTGAGTACAACTTAATTGGTTTTCAAAAATCTGATTTAACTAAAATAGATGTGCTTATAAATAATCAAAAAGTTGACGCTCTTTCTATGATAGTTCATAAAAGCTTTTCGTCTACAAAAGCAAGAGAAATTGCTAAGAACCTTCAAAAATTAATTCCGAGACAAATGTTTGATGTACCAATACAGGTAGCATTAGGTGCTAAAATAATCTCAAGAGAAACTGTTAAAGCACTTAGAAAAAATGTTACAGCAAAATGCTATGGAGGCGATGTGACACGAAAGAAGAAATTACTTGAGAAACAAAAAGAGGGTAAAAAGAAAATGAAACAACTTGGCAGGGTTTCAATTCCGCAAGAGGCATTTTTAAATTATTTTAACTCTAATGAATAAATATGTTTACTGATCCAATTTTTTTAATAGCAACTTTTTCTCTTGTCGGGTGTTTGTTGGTGTGGATTTTATTTAATCTTGAGCAGCCAAAAGTATCAGAAAAATATCTTAAAATATCTTCACAGATCTCTCTGCCACTTTCTTTAATATTGCTATGGCGTATTTTTATATATGCTGCCGATTTCGGTGTTGTTCTTTTTATAATTTCGTTAGTTGCGCTAGTGGTAATGATATTAGGATTTATAATTAAATCAGAGGTAATTTTTAAAACCTCAAGAGGTTATTTCATTCCTTTATTTCTAATTTTTATTTTAAGAACTTTCATATATGAGCCATATCAGGTTCCCTCTGGATCAATGATTCCAGGTTTAAAAGTTGGCGATTTTTTATTAGTAAATAAATTCGACTATGGTCTAAAAATAGCAAGAACTAGCTCAAATACAATTTTTGAAAAAGATCCAGAATACGGAGATGTTGTGGTTTTTATTCCGCCTCATAACCCAGTTCCATATGTAAAAAGGTTAATTGGTAAGCCAGGAGATAAAATTCTTTATTATCAAAAAAGATTGTTCGTTAATGGCAACGAAGTTCCTATAAACCTAATTTCTGAAGATAACAATGCTAAATTCTATGGGCAATCCTTGAACAATAAAAACTTTGTAATTAGAGTTCAAGAATTTGATGAATTTTCTCAGCTCGATCAAGTTTATCGTGCCGTTGTTCCAGATGGCATGTATTTTGTGATGGGTGATAATCGAGACAGGTCATCTGATAGCAGAATATGGGGATTTGTTCCCAGGGATAATTTTTTTGGAAAAGCAGAATATATATGGATGTCATGGGAGTGTTGGACATGTCTTCCTAGTTTTTCTAGAGCAGGCAAAATTAATTGATGTTAAACAAGATCGAAGAGATTCTCGGATACAAGTTTTCAAATATCCAATTACTTGATTTAGCATTAACTCATAAAAGTTTTCATAAAACTAAAAACAATGAACGCCTAGAGTTTCTTGGAGATGCTGTATTAAATTTAATAATTTCTGAACATTTATCTAATATTTATCCAGATGAAACCGAGGGATCTTTAACTAGGATGCGCTCATTGATAGTTAAAGGAGAGTCATTAACTTCTGTTTTTTTAAATTTAGGTATAAAAGAATTTATAAAGCTTTCAAAGGGAACCTCAAATATTGAGCATGATAAGAAATTGTCAATATATGAAGATTGTATGGAATCATTAATAGCAGCTATATATCTTGATTCAGATTATAAAACTACCAGAGATTATGTAGTACATATTTTTGATACTGAATTGAAATTAATAGATAAGAATGCGCCAAATAAAGACTCAAAATCTTTGCTACAAGAATTTATGCAAAAAAAAGAAATGGACCTACCAGATTACCAAAGCCAAGAGGACGGTATTGGAGCATTTCAATCAGTTATTAATCTAAATAAAAAAAGATTTTTAGGTCATGGGTCGTCAAAAAAAGAAGCTGAGCAAGATGTAGCAAAAAAAACTCTATCTTATTTGAGTAATAATGATGAATAAAACATTTTGCGGTTATGTATCAATTTTAGGTAAGCCAAATGTTGGTAAATCAACATTATTAAACAAGATCCTCAACAAGAAGGTTTCAATAACCTCAAGAAAATCTCAAACAACAAGAAATAATATTTTAGGTATTAAAACTTCGAAAAATATGCAGGCAGTATTTATAGATTCTCCAGGTATTCATGGAAGTGCAGGAAGAATAATGAATAAAGTTTTAAATAAAAGTGCACTCGGCTTAATAGAGGATAGTGACTTAATTATTTTTATGACCCATAGACTCCAGCTGGATTCTCAAGATGAGTTTATTATTAGGAAGCTTAAAGAATCTAATGCAAAAGTTATATGCGTTATTAACAAGGTTGATCAAATTAAATCTCAGAATCAATTATTACCATTTATTGATCAAATAAAAGATAAATTTGGTTTCTTAGAAATTCTTCCTATTTCAGCCAAGTATGGCGATGGTCTAGATGATTTAGAAAAAGTTATCAATGCACATTTACCTGAATCTCCATTTATGTATGAAGAGGAATCAATTATTCCAAATGCGCATTATGAGAATTTTTTTATTACTGAAACAATTCGAGAAAAAATTATAAGATCTCTTGGTGATGAATTGCCTCATGATACTTTTGTTGAGATAGAGCAACTCGAAGAAAAAGAAGATTTATTTAAAATCCATGCAGTTATATATGTATCAAGAGAAAGTCAAAAACAAATTGTAATTGGCGATAAGGGTAACAAGCTAAAACAAATAGGGATTCAGGCACGGAAAGATTTAGAAAAGCACTTTAAGAAAAAAGTTTTCTTAAAAACATGGGTAAAAGTTAGAAAGAATTGGAACAGCGATAACGATTATCTTAAATCATTAGGAGTTGGTGGAACATATGAATCAAAGTGATTGGGAGAGTTGTTATCTGCTACATCAAAGATCATATGGAGAAACTAGCCTCATAGTAGATATATTTTCATACTCTTACGGCAGGATTTCATTAGTTGCAAAGGGTGCCAAAAAACCCAAATCAAAATTTTTTGGTTATTTGATGCCTTTTAATAAATTAAAAGTTACATTTAGTGGAAGAGGTAACTTAAAAACTCTAACCAATATTGATAAAGACTTTAGTACAAATACAAATTTAAACTCAACTCAAATATACAGCTTAATGTATATAAATGAATTAATTGTAAGATTGCTTCCACAAGAGATCCCCCAGGAAGACTTATTTAAGCTGTATGATGAATTCATTAATAACTTTGCTAATGAGAAAGAGGTTGGATTTAATTTAAGGCAATTTGAATTAGATTTATTGGAGCTACTTGGATACGGTATAAACTTTAATAATGATATTGAAAATAATGAGCTTATAGACCCACTAGCTACTTATGAGTTTGTAGAAGAGAGAGGATTTAGAAAAAAAACAAATGCAGATTTTCAGGGTAAAGATATTATAAATATGAGTCAAAGAGATTTTAGTTCTATTCCACCCCAACTTTCAAAGAACTTAACAAAAATGGCTATAAATTTCTGCTTAGATGGAAAGCAGATAAATAGCAGAGAAATTTTTAAACCAATTAATGAAACATGATATACGGTATTGGATCAGACATTGTAGAAATAGATAGAATAAAAGATATTAATAAACTTGCTCAAAGAATTTTATCTGAGAGTGAGGAAGTTATTTTTAGAGATCTTGGTACTGAAATCGAAAAACAGAATTTTTTAGCGAAACAATGGGCTGGCAAAGAGGCAATTGCTAAAGCTTTTGGAACAGGCTTCACGTCGCCAATTTCTATACGTGAAATATCATTATTAAGAGATTCAAATGGCAAGCCATACTTTAAACCAAGCAAAAAACTTATAAAAACAATGGATGATTTGGGGATTTCAAAAAGTCATGTTAGTCTTGTAGACGAAAAAAATTATGCAATTGCATTTGCAGTATTAGAAAAATGAAAAGATTAATTTTATTAGGTCCTCCAGGGGCAGGAAAGGGAACCCAGGCAGATCTTTTATGCAAAGAATTTAATATACCCAAAATAAGTACTGGAGACATGCTAAGAGAAGCTATTGCCAATCAAACCGATTTGGGCAAAGAAGTTTCAAGCATTTTGGATTCAGGTGCATTAGTTTCTGATGAAATCATTGGATCTTTATTAGAAGAAAGGCTCTCAAATGATGATTGTGCTAGTGGTTATTTATTGGATGGAGTTCCTAGGACTCTTGGGCAAGCATCAATATTAGAAAGAATGGGGATTGAGTTCACCAACGTAATAGAGATAAAAGTTGATGACGAAGTAATTGTAAACAGAATGTCAGGAAGGCGCGTACACCCTCAATCAGGTAGAAATTATCATATTGATTTCAATCCACCAAAAAAAGAAGGTTTAGATGATCTTACGAATGAGCCTCTTATCCAAAGAGAGGATGATAAGCCTGAGACTGTTCTAAAAAGATTGGATGTTTACCATGAAGAAACAAAACCACTGAGTGATTTTTATAAGAAAGTCTCTGAGGGAGGATCGCTTGTCTATTCATCTGTAGACGGCTCTAAAAGTGTCACTGAAGTATTTAATGATGCTTTAAAATCACTTTAATGAACATTTTAAGTTTTGATACCTCAGGCGATACCTCATCAATTTCATCAAAATTAGGAGATGATTTACTGTCATTTCAAATTTCACACCAACGAAAAGAGCGTCCTGATTGGGAAAATTTTCTAAACCACATCGGTATCTTTTCGAATGAGGATATTAAGAGGTTTGATTTATTGGTATTCGGAAGGGGGCCTGGATCTTATACAGCAATTAGAAGTTCCGCCACATTTTTAAAAGCTATCAGCCATACTAATAAAATACCACTAATGGCTTTATCAAACATGCAATCTCTTGCTTACAAATACTTTCAAAATAATAAAACTTCAGATGATATATCTGTTTTATTAAATTCAGATATACAAGATGAATTCTTTTATGGAAAATTTAACTTTGCTAAAAATTCAAATCCTCATGAGGAGTTGCTGACAAATAAAGAAGCTCAATATCAAGCTCTTACAGCTTCTTCAGAAATAATAATAGGCAATGGAAATGATATATCTAACAAAGAATATCTTAAATCAAATGCAGAAGATCATTTAAAACTTGCAGCACATTTATATGATCCGAAATTAGAATATAGAGCCATTGATGCTAATCCAGTTTATTTAAAACCAACAAATTATAAGAAAGCAAAATAATGGAATTAATCCTTTTATCAGTTCTTCTTGCAATTATTCAAGGTTTAACTGAATTTCTGCCAATTTCAAGTTCAGCACATTTGTTATTACCTAGTTTAATTTTTGGTTTTCAAGATCTTGGACTAAGTTTTGATATTGCAACACATATTGGAACTTTAACAGCGGTTATCTATTTTTTTAGAAAAGAAATCTACAGCATGATTCTTTCATTAAATCCCAAAAGCGATAATCATGATGATAGAAAGTTAACTTTATTTTTATGTATTTCAACTATCCCAATAGTTTTGGTCGGTTTGCTTGTTGGAGACCAGATACAAGCAAGACTATTTGATATTTCAACTATAGCAATTGCAAATATACTATTTGCTGGGATTTTATTAATTGCTTATTTATCAAATAAAACCTCAAAAAGCCTGTATCAGCTAACAATTGCTAGCGCAATTTTAATTGGCTGTTTTCAAATTTTTGCATTAATACCAGGTGCTTCTAGGTCTGGAGTTACAATTACTGCAGCTCTTTTTGTCGGTTTAAGTTTAAAAGACTCTGCAAAATATTCTTTTTTGCTTGGCATTCCAACTATTCTTGGAGCCCTAGTTTTTTTAATAAAAGATCTTTTAGATGACGGCCTATCAATTGATATAAATATATTACTTATTGGATTTATTGTTTCCTCAATAATTGCTTTTTATACAATTAAAATATTTTTAAAGTTTGTTGAAAAAATTGGTATTTATCCATTTGTTATATATAGATTCTTACTTGGGTTGATATTGATACTATTACTTCTGTAATGGAAATTTTTTCAAACATCAATAATACATATTTAAATGAGATATCAAAAAAGCATAGCTTAGACTTAAAGATTAACAAAAAACCTAAATACCCGTGTTTTGAGTTTAAAGATGAAGCATTGCAATTCTCTTTTACAGATAAAATTTTTTTAAAGCTAGACTTTTTAAAAGGCTCTATTAACTACAGGTTACAAAGAGCACAGCATGAAAAGCATTTAAAAAAAGCCATTGGTAAAAATAAAGAACCACAGCTAATACTTGATGGGACTGCGGGACTATTATCAGACACATTAATTCTTTTATCTTTAGGTCATAAAGTTATTGCATGTGAACAAAGTAAGTATATATATTTATTAATTTCAGATGCAGTAAGAAGGGCCGTGGGCCAGTTAGATTTTTTAGAGAATTTAAGTTTAGTTAACCAAAATTCTATTGATGTATATCTTGAAAAAGAGAACATTGACATAGTTTATCTGGATCCATTATTCCCTCAGGATAAAAAGCAATTAAAGAGATCTAAATCTATATATGCACTGAGGGATATATTAAAACTTGAAAAGATAGCTACTAATGACGATAAGCTTTTTATAAAATTTAATGAGCTAAAGCCAAAAAAAATTATTCTAAAGAGACCTCTTAAGTCTGAGATTATTTATAATACGCCTAACTATCAAGTTAAAGGTAAATCTACAAGATTTGATATTTATATTTAATATAGGAGTTGCAAATGAATCCATTTAGCATGATGAAAGATGTAAAAAATATGGAAAAGATGATGAAACCGGCTTTAGAGAAGTTTATGCGAGAATCAGGTTTTGTTAAAAAGAAGAGCTTGATGCATTAAAGAAAAGGGTTGATGAGCTAGAGACAAAGATTAAAAAATTGTAAATAAAAGCAATTGAATCTAAAAGACAAACACAAACAAATTGAAAATCTTTTTAAATCTATTTTTACCGATCTACCCTTTGTAAAAATATCTTATGAAAGTAATCTTGTCTCTGTAATAGATACCTCAAAAGACAATAGCGACCCTCCAAGAGTGGATATAATTGAAGGGGATATATATATTATTGATTTTTGGGATGGTTACTCTGCCGGAGATAGAATCAAAGAAAAAAATCTAGAAAAGAGTCTTAAGTACTTTAAAAAATTTCTAAAAAAACTCCACAAACAGATAGTTAGATTTTACTAAGCATCAATCTCTTAAATGATTTGTGCCTTTAACTAAATATTTAAAGCTTGTAAGTTGCTCAACACCAACAGGTCCTCTAGCATGAAATTTCCCTGTTGCAATGCCAATTTCACCACCAAGACCAAATTCACCACCATCAGCAAATTGTGTAGATGCATTATGCATAACAATTGCGCTATCTATATGTTTTGAAAAATTTCTGCTCTTTCATCATTCTCAGTAACAATAGATTCTGTATGTCCAGATGAGAATTCTTCTATATGCAAGATAGCTTCGTTTAGTGATTTAACTACTTTAATACTAATTATTGGTAATAGGTATTCTGTAGTCCAATCTTTTTGAGTTGTTGGAATGACATTAGGGTTAATGTTTTGAACAATCTCACAACCTCTAACTTCACAGTCATTTTGAATAAGATTATCTATTAATTCAGGTAATATTTTATCAGCTGTTTCATGATGGATAAGAACTGTTTCTACAGCACCGCATATTCCTGGTCTTCTTAATTTTGCATTATGAATTATTTCAATCGCTTTATATTTTTTTGCAAACTTATCTACATAAATATGACAGATGCCCTCTAAATGTCCAAAGACTGGTACTTTGGCTTCTTTTTCTACTTCAGCGACTAAGCTTTTACCGCCTCTTGGAACTATTACATCAATATTTTTATTCATTCCATTTAGCATGTGTTTGACTATTTCACGATCTGTTGAATTAATAACTTGTATAGCAGAGGTTGGTAGCTTTGCATCACAGAGACCTTTTTCAAGGCACTCTCCAATAGCTAAACTTGAGTGAATACTGTCAGAGCCACCTCTAAGAATAGAAGCATTACCAGATTTAAGGCATAAGGCTCCGGCATCAGCAGTAACATTAGGTCTGCTCTCAAAAATTACTCCAATGACCCCAAGAGGTGTTGAAACTCGTGATATTTTTAAACCATTAGGTCTTTCCCAAGAGCTTTGAATTTTGCCCACGGGATCTTCAAATGATGCAATTTCTTCAAGAGACTTTCTAATATCATCAAGACGATCTTTATTAAGCATCAATCTATCAAGAAAAGCAGGACTAATATTTTTTTCTTCAGCTTGTTTTAAATCTTTTTTATTTTCTTCAAGAATTTTATTAGCTGACATTCCAATATGCTCAGACATTTTTAGTAGAGCTAGATTTTTTTGCTCACCGGATGCAATAGCTAATAATTTTGATGCTTTACGTGCTGATTCACCTATTTCGATAATGCTTTTATATTTTTTCATACCTTAATTAAACCTTGTTGCTTTGGACGATAGCCTTGATAGGCTAGTTATAGGATTTTCTTTCAAGCCAGAGGTAATAATTACAGAGCACTTTTCTTTGAGGCATATTTCAGCTGCCTTAATTTTTGAAATCATTCCGCCTTTACCGTGTTTGGATGCTTCGCCTGCCATATCCATTATTTTTTTATTAATGCTTGATACATTTTTTACAAGAATTGATTGCTCTTTTTTTGATGGTGGGCTTGTATATAAGCCATCAACATTTGATAAAAGCACCAAACAATCTGCATTAATCAGTTTAGAAATTCTAGCAGCCAAAATATCATTGTCTCCAAACTTTATTTCATCTGTTGCCGTTGTATCGTTTTCATTAATAATAGGTATGCATCCAAGTCTTAATAGATTATCTAAAGTTGCTATAGCATTTGCAGAGGATTTTTTGTTTTGGGTATCAGATGGACTTAGTAAGATTTGTGCAACTTGTCTATTAAGTTTTTTGAATTCATTTTTCCAACTAGTAATTAGCTCAATTTGGCCTCTAGCTGCTGCAGCCTGAGACTGATTAAGGTTAATTTTATCAGGAAGCCCTAACTTTTTTTTGCCAAGTGCTATTGCACCAGATGAGACAATAATTATCTCTTTTTTCTTTTTTAATAACTTATCTATATCTTCAGAGATATTTTTTAAAACTTGTTTTTTTACACCACCTTTTTTATTAATAATTAAAGATGAACCAATTTTGATAACAATTTTTTTTGATTTATTAAAGCTGTTAATTTGCATGTTGCGATTATAAAGCCAACTTTTTGATTAACAATTGATTTATACTACATTTACATGAAAAAAGTATCTATTTTTTTAGTATTTTTAGTTGCAGCATGCGGGGGTGGTGGAGGCTCATCTTCAACTTCCGAAGTAAATAATAATTCTCTAGAAATTTTTATATCTGGATTAAATACAAATGGGCTAAGTTTTGAAAGCCAAAATATATCTCTTAGCTCTTCAAATAATAGTTGTAGATATTTAGTACAAAATGAGGATCTTATTCATTTAGAAACTTTAGATTCAAGAAATTTTTCATTCAGAAACCCAATATTGTATGAGGGTTCTAGGAGTTATGAAATTAATTTTATAACCATTCCCGCAAGTAACTGCCCCTTAGCATCTAAAAAAGTTTCTATGATTGTTAATAAATCTCCAACCCAATTTGAAGTAATTCCTGAAAATATCCAAAATTTAGCAACAGAATATTATCAAGTTAATGATATTGGTTTTGGAGGTATAGTTATATCTGATAGATATTCTGCAACTATATGTTATCCAACACCTAATGATTGCACTACCTATGAGAATGAGCTATTTGGACAAGATGCACACAACATGATCTAGGGTGATTTCAATGGTGATGGCTATGAGGACTTTGCAGTGGCCTGGGCAATTTTTCCTCATACTTTAGAAGAATCAAAAAAAATTGATGCACCTATAAATATTTATTTGAATAATAGGCTTGGTGGTTTTTCAGAGGATTTAAGCATTTATTATAGCGGTGCTGCACCAACACACCCCTTTGCATATAGAATTTTAGCTGAAGATTTCAATGGTGATGGCGTAGATGATATTTTTGCAGGATCAATGGGGCGACAGTATAGATCAGAGGACTATTCTGAAAATTATATAAGACCATATCCTCATCTTTTATTGTTATCAGGTATAGATGGAAAACTTAAAGAAAGCGCATCTAATATCACAGATGATAATAATGGAGAGGGTATGTTATGTAGCTTTGCGCATGATGCAAGTGCAGGTGATCCAGACGGAGATGGTGACATAGACATCTATGCATGTAATGTTCTTTTAATTAATGATGGCAATGCTAATTTTGAAATCCATCCATATATTAATCTTGATTGGTCATGGAATAATGGATATGGCAATCCAATGTCTAGCTTGGTTGAAGATTTAAACAATGATGGTTTTGATGATTTAATTTTTTGGAATATGGATGATAGACAAAATTGGCAAGATACTGATGAGGGGCATATTTTATTGAGCAATAATTCATCGGAAATTCAAAATTGGGAAAATATAGCTTTACCCGTTGGGCCATTCGGTGATAACAAGAATAAGTTTAATCATGCTGTATCTGGTGATTTCAATAATGATGGTTTTATGGATGTTGCCATAGCCATAACAAGAGGCCTACCAGATTATTATGAAGGCGCATATATACAAATTTTAATAAATGACACAACTGGAAAGTTAGTAGATGAAACAGCCAGCAGATTTCCTATAAATAACCAGGTTAGGTTTGATAAACATCATGGAGAGGGAAATATTTATGCTCGAGATATGAATAATGATGGTTTTCTTGACATTATTCATTCTACTCGTGATTGGCAAAGTGATTTTAATGGAAGTCATATTATGCTAAATGATGGATATGGTAATTTTTCTTCTGTTTTAAACTCAGACCTTCCAGAAAGACCATATAGAGGCGGCTGGAATCAGCCTAAGGTTTTAATGAAAGGCATGCCTATAAATGCTGACAACTCAGAGTGTTTAGATTTAATATCAGTCACTGATTCTGGGTTTGAAGATACTAATGATACTAGAAATTATTTATTTACTCTTGTAAATCTAGAGTGTTTAGATTAAAAAGTTTATATATATTTAATTAATACACACATATATATGAAAAAACTTGGGGTTATTTTCTTTACTTTTATTTTCGTTGTCTCCTGTGGTGGAGGCGGCGGTGGCGGTGGTGGAGGTTCAACACCACCTCCAAACCCAGCTCCAAGTGTTAATTTGTCTGCATCATCATCTGAGCAGCTGGTTAATTCCAATGTAACCCTAACTTGGTCATCATCTAACGCAACTTCATGTAGTGCTTCTGGTGATTGGTCAGGTACTAAAGACACCTCTGGCTCTGCAGATGTCACCATAAGCAAAGCCGGATCAAATACTTACTCACTAGCTTGTAGCGGGGCGGGTGGCACTAGATCTGATGTTGTAAGTGTAATTGGTTTTAGAAATACTGATGGTATTGTCGTAGATGGATATATCTCAGGTGCTGATGTTTTTATAGATGAGAACGATAACTTTGTTAACGATGGCTCAGAATATTCAACTACTTCAGATAACGAAGGTAAGTTTACCATTAGATACGCTAACGGTAATTTAGTATCGATAGGTGGAACTGATTTAGACTCACAAACCCTGTTAGATAATTTACTTATTACCCATAAGCTCACCGGTCATAGTGAATTTAAAGCAGTTACTCCTGTAACTTCTATTGAAGCTTTCATGGAGGTTGGGGCAAATATTAATAATGCTTTGGGAATAGATTCAGCTATTGATATTAGTGTTACTGACCCAGTTGCTAATAAAGGCGATGGCGGCATTTATGATTTTTTATACGAAAAGGGTAATCAGCTAACGGTACTAGCCTATGCGCTGCAAAACATAACCAACGATCTCAATGTCACAAGCGAAACGACAGAAGATTATTTTAAAGCTATAGCTGAGGAAATTGAAACTGAATTTAACGAAACCTCAGTGAAAGTAGACATAGAAACTGAAACCTTTGTTAATAAAGCTTTTGAAAATGTTATTGCTGCCAAATCAGTAACTATAGATGAAACAGCTAAAGCCAATACCATAAAAGCTCTTTCAGGGTTTTTACCCATTGTTGAGGTAAAAGCATCGGATAATCTAACGACTTCGGTTATTAGATTTGCTGTCTCTACTTTACAAGAAGATATCAAAGCAGTTGCCAATGGCACTGCTTCAGCTGAAAAAGTTGCCAGCTATACCTCTGATGTAATTAACTATATAGCTCAAGATCAAAATATTAGCTCTAATGATATAACGCCTGATATCAGTGCTATAGACGATAGCATAACCACTGCAGAAGACACGCCAGTAAACGTTCAAGTGCTTGCTAATGATTCATACATAACTACAGCACCTATAAGTATAAGTGCTACCAATGGAGATAATGGTACAGTAGAAGTGGCTGAATCCTCTCCAGAGCAAATTACTTATTCACCAGATACAGATTATTTTGGGTCAGACACATTTAGTTACACTATTACACAGGGCGATAAAGTTTCCTCAGCTGATGTTAGTGTAAACATCTCTCCAGTTAATGATGAGCCATCACTTGATATTGCATCCACTATTCAAGTCCCTGAAGGAGAGATATTAGTAACAACCATATCCGTATCAGACCCAGATGAAGATGAATTAACTCTAACTTTAGGCGGTACTGATGCAGAGAGTTTCAATCTCTCAGATGAATATGTGCTCTCTTTTAAAGAGGCACCAAATTATGAAACTAAAAGCTCTTATTCAATCACTCTAATGTTGACCGATGGCACTGTTTCGATTAATAAAATGGTAACTATAAATATTTTCACTTTATTTAAAGGTATAACAATTGATGGTTACATAGAAGGTGCTGAAATTTTTATTGATCAAAATTTTAACTTTAGAAAAGATACTGGTGAATTATCCTCGGTAACTGCTGAAGATGGCAGCTTCAGCATTCCTATGAATAATTCAGATTTATTCAACTGTCTCAAATCAAGGCCAATTGTTGCTGAAGTACCTATTGGAGCTATTGATTCCACTCTTGGTGAGGTTACAGAAGAATTTCAAATGATTCTTCCATCTATAAATGATACTGGCCACTTAAATATAGTTATATCACCATTCACAAGCTTATTAGGTGATGCCATTATTAAGGCTAAAAATTTATCATCAATTAAAGATGAGTTATCTTTGGAGCAAGGGTGTGGTGATATCGGGGATGAAATATCTTTAACAATATCTAATGAATTAAATCAAATCAAAAACTCTTTAAGCTCGAGTTTAAATGTTTCATATGAGGATCTATTTATCGACTTTATAGCAGATGCATCAAATACAAAAATAAATGAACTAACAGCTCAGAATATAGCAAAATTTTTTCCATACTTTAAAGTACTAACTGATGAATTTGATGAAGAGCTTTCATCTCTTCATAGCAAAATAATCAATACTAATTTAACCATTGAAAGTGAATCTATAAATGCAATAGTATCTGATCCAGAAATATCTGAGATCCCTCTTAACTTTTCAGCAATATATAAAACTGAGCCTAATGAAAAAGGTTGGTTTATTGAAGAAAAAATTAAGGCTAATGGAGCAAAAATTAATAATAAGACTGGAGAGCTTTCTCATTATGTGTGCTTTAGTAATAATGAGGATTGTATTACTGATAATTTAAGCTTAGCTTCACTTAGAGATGCATCAAAACGATATACTCGTACAAGCTCATTTATTAATAATGAATACAATTCGTTATCCTATAATTATCAACTTGTCGTTGAAGATGAGCAAAGAGTAGATTTTGATTTTGATGGTAATCCAAGTAGCAGGGTCTGCATACTTCAGAACTGGCTATATCTTGTCCCAGTTAATCAAAGAGAGAACTTTACAACAAATGATAGGTATAACACTGGAGCCTCCTCAGGCTCTGATGAAAGTGATGACTGTGTAACAGAATTAGCCAATAAGGGTGATGCATTATTTGTTGCTCTGGTAGATAGTTATGATGATGGGGTTTATTTTGAAGAAATAGACATTAGAATCACTAATCCAAATTTTAGCAATTCTACATTTTTTGCTAACAAGGTTAATGATGTATATAACAACAGAGATAATCTAGATATAGATCCATTAATAAGAGAAATAGCATTAGTTCCAAGAACCTTTAGAGCAATAAATATAATTAGAGATAAAATTAGCGAAAGTTCATCTGATCAAGTTTCAATTATTTGGACTAAAAGGAATACTGCAAGTCAAATAGTAGAATCATCTACAATTACTATTGATTCAAATCCAGAAAATGATAACTTCACTTATGCAACATATATCAACTCTGAGACTGGCTCAATTAGGTCTGAGTTAATAAATTCATCAGGGCAACAAGCAAGGGATGATTTATTTTCAATCATAAGTTCTAAATCACCAGTTTTTAATACTGAAGAGTTTATAGGGAATTCCCCGGTAACAGATAATCGAACACCTATCAAAGGAACTACAATTGACGGTTATATCTCCGGTGCAAATGTATTTTTTGATGTTAATTTTAATCAAAGGCTAGATGCTGGTGAATATAGTGCTCCTACAGATGAGAATGGAGAATTCGAAATTATAGTTGATAATAATGATCTATCATGTGTTAGAAATAGACCTATAGTTGCAAATATACCAGTCGGTGCAGTTGATTCCTCACAAGGCATAGTAACAGAAGCATATCAAATGTTACTCCCATCAGTTAATGATGCAGGTTCAAACAAGATAGTTATTTCACCATTCACATCATTATTAACAGAGGCAATCTTAAAGGGTAAGGCTGCGTCAGAGATTGATGAGGATCTCACAGTTTTTCAAGGTTGCTCTTCGGAAGGTAATGCAGTTGCAGAAAATATTTCAACTGAGGTAAATGCACTTTTAAATGAGATTGAAAATACATTCAATGTGACTTGGGAAGATTTAATATCTGATTTTATTGCTACTGGTGGCACCAATAATATTACTGAAGATATTGCAGTAAAAGTTGCAGCATTTTTCCCTTATTACAAAGAAATAAAAGATGAGATTTCATCTGAATTATCCACTAGATATAACAAAGATGTAACACCTAACGTATCCCTTTCAAAAGATTCATTAGAGGCAATTCTTTCTGATGGAGAATTCACAGAATTGCCACTTGAATTTTTCTCGGTTTATCAAACCAGCCCAAATGCTCAAGGGTTTTACAATGTAGATGAGATAAGCTCGACTGGTGCAACTGTAACTGCAAATGGAGAGCTAAAAAGATATCTTTGTACTTTGAGCAATTCAGCTGATTGCGATATTAGCGGCTTAACTTTAAATGGAGTTGGTAATGCCTCAAAGAACTATATCCGACAAGTGAATATCAATAATGATAGTTTTACTGTTGATGGCGTAGTTGGAAACATTAATATCAGAGGAAGAGACTCAAGAGGTGTCAGAAACGAAGATTCTAATCCAGAATCTTATTGTGAATCAGAAGAAACTATCCAATTTGTTGGCCCTCAAGATAGCAAAGGGCTTCAAATGGAATACAGGTATGGTTTTGGTAGAGGTGTAAATAATTTAAAAGATTGTTCATTCTTGCCAAATTATGGACCCTCAATCAGTCTTAGAATTGAAAAACAAGGCAGGGGTGAAAACTTCCCAGATACTGCTCCAACCTGGGCTATACAATTTGGTGTAAATAACTTGGGTACCTCTAGATTAACTGAGAGCAAGGTATTTAATATTATTGATAACGATGATTTAGACCCAGAAGCTTTGATTAAAGAGGTAGCTCTAATTCCTGCCGCTTTTTCAGAACTAGCTGATATGAGGAAGTTACTCTCATACGGTGAAGGTGTTTATTATTACTATTCTCCAAATACAAGTGTTGATTATGACAGTGGCGAAACATTTAAATCTTATTGGTTGCAAGCTTCATCTGCACCAAGAGATGATCAGTTCTATATCAATGAATGTACTCCTGATGATGGCTGCAATGATGTTGGCGAAAGATTATTTGGACAAGCTGCTAGGGATGCTATGTTTAATATAATGAGTGGTTCAAAATATGATTACGATGGCTTTATCGGAGAATCTGCTCCAGTATCTAATATTTTATTTGAGTATGAGAGCTCCGGAGTGCAATTTAATGATAATTTGGTAGATGGCAAACAAAGAAGTTATCGTGTCTATCCAAGATTAAGCACATCTACTGGCTGGATTGATGCCTCACTCGTTGGCTCAGAAATTTCAAAAGCATCTATTGATGCTTTTATTAATGGCGATTACACAATAAATACAACGTTTAATTTGGGTTTAAATGTTGATGCTCCTTTTACAAGTGTAGAAGAGTTTAATTTAAAAATATTTTCTAATGATCAATATTCAACATCATCTGAATACTTAGAACTCACTGTTGAGCTAAAAATAGAAACATTGGCATCTGGAGCCGTTCAAATTACATGGCTTGATCAAGGTAAGGTAACATTTAAATTCGTTGATGATGATATCTCAATTATAAAAAATGTTATTAATACAGATGGAGATAAAACTAGATCAATTCCGAAAGGAAACTATACATTTGAAGATTTTGATTTCTTGAAATCACTTCTTGATAAAGTTAGAAATCAATTTGGATCATCTGAGCTTCAACTTATAAAAGATTTCTTTAAAAATGGTTCAGACTATTCATTCAAAATTGATTTGGGTTCTTATGCAATTCTTGATGACTATGATCAAATCTCCTCAATGATTGCTGGAACATTTGGTATTGCCGATACCCCTGTAAATTCTATATATAGCTATAAAAACAATATTATTTTTGGAGAGGGTACAGTAGAAGATATTTGTTTTGATACTGCATGGGCTGCTGAAGAAGATATTACATTTGACATTAAGCCTGTATATAGGGATAAGCCAGGATATATGACAGCAGAAGAGGTTAGCTTTTCATCAACGAGTGTCACTATTGAAAAAGGTACTAGCCAAAAATGTGTGACTTTTAGTTCACCTGTTGATGATAAATTGCAAGAAAGGCAAGAATTCATAGAGTTTGAGATTGATAATGTAGTTAATGCAAAATCTGGTAGGAATATTCCAATAAGATTAACTGTTCAAGATGATTAAGAGCTAGATTAAATAACTATAAAATGAAATTTAATAGGTTATTTTTGTTCACATCTTTTATTTTATGCGCTCCTATATGCTTAGGTGATTCAAATACATATATAAAATTTAATCAAAAATTCATGAATCAGGACTGGAGCTTTTTACCTGAAGTTCCATCCTCATTTAAAAAAAACAGCTATAAAGAAGCAGAGATTAATTTTGTATACGAAAACTTTCAGATAAATTTTAAGACTAGTGATATTAATTTGGAGCTTGAGAGAGATACAGAGCCAAAAGAAGCATCCCTGTTTGCAGATAAAAATGAATTTATGCTTGGCTATTATTTAGGCGAAGAAAGTTTTTTATATTTAAAAACCTCAAAGCAAGATGCTGAGACTCAAAAGTTTGATTGTTATCAATTTAGCTCATACATAATAGGGTCATGCAACGCCGCTAACCTTCAGATTAATTCAACTAATGAAAAATATGAACTCCTTGAAGATAACATAATCACAATTGCAGGAGGCACAAAAAGCAATGGCCTTGGATATCAAAGATATTATGATTCTTTTTGGATACAAAATAGTTACATAGAATTTTTAAAAACTACCTATAATTATGAATGGTTGTCACCATTAGAGGATATAAAATCTCCTCTTTTACTAAATTTTGATATTGACGGTATAAAATTAGGAGATGCTCTTAGTGATGCGCTAGCTAGACTTCCGCAAAGAGATCAGTGGCAAACTAATCAACTAAATATAGGTTTTAAACAAAAATTTATTACTATTTATGATCTGAATCTTTTTGCTGAGTACGACTTAGCATTTTTTAAATTTAAAGATTATTCAGAATACAAGAAAACACCTGATTACAATGTTAAATTCAGGTTAGGAATTGAATTTGTTCAAGAAAATTTTGCATTAAGTTTTTATGGCGATTTATATAAAAATAATTTAATTGGATTTGAGCCAATAACCTTTAATCAAAGAACTGAACATTATTTTGATAAACCCTATGGTGAGCTTGGACTTATGCTAAGGATAAATTTTTAGTCGAAAAGTGTCCCTAATGGTGCCCCATATCTGAGTCGAACAGATACTCCCGAAGGAACGCGATTTTGAATCGCGCGCGTCTACCAATTCCGCCAATGGGGCAAGCAGGCCATTGTAGCTAAGTCTGACATCTTTTAAAATCATCTTTTTTATGAAAACTGAAGAATTTAATTATCACTTACCAGAAGAACTGATAGCCAATTATCCATTGGAAAATAGAGCTAATAGCAAGTTACTTGTTTTCGAGAATAATATTGAACACAAAAAATTTTATGAAGTTCAGAATTATTTTGAAGCAGGTGATTTATTAATTGTTAATGAAACATCAGTCATTCCCGCTAGAATATATGGTAAAAAAGAAACTGGTGGCCAAGTAGAAATCTTTTTAGAAAGGATTCTTGATGGTAATAAGATTTTGGTTCAAATTGGATCATCTAGAAGCCCAAAGATGGGATCTCAACTCATCGTTAATGACAAGAAATTAACTGTTGAAGGGCGCCAAGGATCCTTTTACATCTTAAAATTAGATCAAGAGCCTTTAGATTTTTTTAATGAATATGGTCATGTTCCTTTGCCACCCTATATAAAAAGGGCTGATGAAGAGCTAGATAAATCAAGATATGCAACGGTTTATGAAAACAAAAGCTTTCAAGATTCAGTAGCTGCACCAACAGCTGGATTGCATTTCACATCAGATTTACTAGATATAATTAAAAATGCTGGGGTAGAAATATTAAAAGTAAACCTGAGTGTTGGTGCTGGTACTTTTCAGCCTGTTAAAGCTGAAAAGATTAAAGATCATAAGATCCATAGTGAATATGCTCATGTTTCAGATTATGTTGTAAATAAAATTCTTAATGCAAAGACAAAAGGAAAAAAAGTCACTGCAGTTGGCACTACTGTTACTAGAGCATTAGAATCTGCTTTTTTTAATAGAAATCCTTCTGAGTTTAAAGGTTATACAGAACTCTTTATCACACCAGGCTTTTCATTTAAGGCAATTGATAGACTAATAACTAACTTTCATTTACCAAAATCATCATTATTAATGCTGGTTGCTGCATTTGTTGGCATGGAAGAAATGAAAGACCTGTATAATCAAGCTGTAGAAAACCGATATAGATTTTTATCATATGGTGATGCCATGTTGATAAACAAAAAAAATGTTTGAAGTAATTAATACATCTGAATATGCTAGAGCAGGCTTGCTCAAACTTAAACATGGTGAAGTGCAAACTCCTGCATTTATGCCAGTTGGAACTAATGGAACAGTTAAGAGCCTTACAAATGATGATTTAATTGAATCAGGTGCTGAAATAATTCTTGGAAATACCTATCATCTAATGTTAAGACCAGGAGATGAATTAATAAAAGAACTTGGCGGTTTAAATAAATTTATAAATTGGTCTAAACCAATACTTACTGATTCTGGGGGATTTCAGGTGTGGAGTCTTGGAGACTTAGTTAAGATTACAGAAGAAGGTGTTAGCTTTAAATCTCCCTACGATGGTAAGAATATTTTTATTCGACCAGAAGATTCTATTCAAATACAACAAAACCTCAATTCAGATATCATAATGGTATTTGATGAATGCACTAACTATCCTGCAACTCATGAAGAAGCAAAATCATCCATGGAGCTTTCGATGCGATGGGCGAAAAGATGCAAAGATTTCCATAGCTCGGAAGGAAAGTTATTTGGGATTGTTCAAGGAGGTATGTATAAAGACCTGAGATCATCTTCATTAGAGAAGCTCAATGATATTGGATTTGATGGTATTGCAATAGGCGGTTTAAGCGTGGGTGAATCAAAGGAAGAGAAGACAGAAATTCTTGAGCATTTAGCACCTATATTGCCTCAAAACTTACCCCATTATTTAATGGGCGTAGGCAAGCCTGAGGATATAGTTGAGGGCGTAAGGTATGGTATTGATATGTTTGACTGTGTAATTCCAACTCGTAATGCAAGAAATGGACAATTATTTACATCAGAAGGAGTTGTAAATATTAGAAATGCAGAACACAAAAAGAGCACATTACCAATAGATCCTAATTGTGAGTGCAAGGTGTGTAAAAACCACTCACGAGCATATTTAAATCACCTTGATAGAACCAATGAAATCCTTGGAAGCATTCTCTCAAGCTATCATAATATCTTCTATTATCAGAGCCTTATGCAAGATATTAGGGATTCAATTAAAAATAATAAATTCGCGAACTTTGTAAAAGACTTTTATAATAAGCGAGATTTAGAAATGCCCGAAGGGCCTATTTAAGGAATTATTATGGATCCAGTTCAACAACCATCACTTTTTCCCTTATTTGTATTAGGGATATTTTTTATCTTTATGTATTTTCTTGCTATTAGACCGCAAAACAAAGAGAGAAAACAAAGAGAAGCAATGATAAGCGCATTAGAAAAAGGCGATGAAATAATTGCAGCTAGCGGTATTCTTGGCACAATTAAAGATATTAAAGGTAATTTCATAGTTGTAACGGTTTCAAATCAATTTGATTTAAAACTTCAAAAATCAGCTGTTGCAAGCAAGCTACCAAAAGGAACACTTAAATCAATAGATAATCAATAATTGTGAATAGATTTTCGTATACAAAATATTTTTTTATATTAACAGTTTTGGTTACTGGTTTTTTGTATGCCTTACCTAATATATTCCCAACCCAACCAGCAATACAGATAGCTTATACCGACTCTGGAAAATCTGCAGATCAAACGCTTAAAAATAAAATTGATGAAATTATTCTAAATAATTCAATTGCTGTTGATGAAGTTTTATTGCGTGATAACAAGCTTGTACTTAAGTTCACAGAATTAGATGAGCAATTAAAGGCAAAAACACTTATTCAAAAATCATTACTTGATAAAGTAATCATTGCTCTAAATCTTGAGCCATCCACGCCAGATTGGTTAAAAAATATCGGTGGTAAGCCTTTAAAGTTAGGCTTAGATTTATCAGGTGGAGTTCATTTTTTACTTGAAGTGGATGTTGATACAGCTATTGAAGCAAGGCTAGATCCTTTATTAGATTCATTTAGAAAAACATTTCAGGACGAAGGAATTAATATAACCAAATCATCTGTAGATGGCATGCAGTTATCTTTTACTTTTAAAGATGATGCCTCTTATCAAAAAGGGCTGCAAAATATTCAAGCCGACAGTATTTTACCAACTGGAACTCAATACATAATTTATGAAAAACCTTCAAGTAATACAATAAACTTTGAATATTCTGATATTGCTAAAAAAGAAGTTAGAGATTATGCGGTTGGCCAAAATTTAATTACTTTAAGAAACAGAGTAAATGAATTGGGAGTATCTGAGCCAGTTGTGCAAAGAGAGGGAGCCAATAGAATTGTGGTTGAACTTCCGGGAGTTCAAGATCCTACCTCAGCAAAAAAGATTATCGGTAAGACTGCAAATTTAGAATTTCGCTTAGAGGCAAACTCAAGAACATCACCACTAAGAAAAGAAAGGTTTGAATTTAAAGAAGATCAAATAAGAACTGCTTTTCTTGAGCGTGCTGTTATCGTCAGCGGCGATAGAGTTACAAATGCTAATACTGGATTTGATGAAAATGGCATGTCTCAAGTGAATATTACTCTAGACATGCAAGGTGGTCGGGCTATGCAAAAGGCGACCTCTGGAAATATTGGTAGAAGATTGGGTGTTTTATTTGTCGAACAAAAAAGTAGATCTCGTATTGGCTTTGATGAAGATGGTAATGAGGTAATCAAGCAAACTTCATATATTGAAAAAAAGATTATTAGTTTAGCAACTGTTCAAGATGTGCTTGGAACAAGTTTTAGAATAACTGGGGTTGGCTCACCTCAAGAGGCAAGTGAATTGGCATTATTATTAAGAGCAGGAGCACTTGCAGCACCTATGAAGTTCGTCGAAGAAAGAACGGTTGGACCAAGTCTTGGTAAAGAAAATATTGAGCTTGGTATGAGGTCTATCATTATTGGTTTTATTCTGGTTATAGCCTTTATGACTTTTTATTATAGAGTTTTTGGATTAGCAGCTAATGTTTCTCTTCTTCTCAACCTAGTTTTAATAACAGGCGTTATGTCTATGCTAGGGGCAACTTTAACACTTCCTGGTATTGCTGGTATTGTATTAACGGTTGGTATGGCCGTTGATGCCAATGTACTTATATTTTCTAGAATTAGAGAAGAGCTCAAAGAAAAAGAACCTCAATCAGCTATTCATGATGGCTTCTCTAGAGCATTTATAACTATATTTGATGCAAATATTACTACATTAATCGCAGCTCTTATTTTGTATGTTATTGGTACAGGCCCTGTTAAAGGCTTTGCTATTACACTTTCTATAGGAATTGTTACCTCAATGTTTACAGCAATCATGTGTACTAGAGCAATGGTTAATATGATTTATGGAAATAAAAATATAAAGGAGTTAAAAATATAATGGATTTTAAGATTCCTTTCATGAGCTATAGAAAGATAGCCAGTATATTTTCAATTATTTTATTTGCAGTCTCTGTTCTTTCACTGTCTTTCAAAGGTCTTAGTCTTGGTCTTGATTTTAGTGGTGGAACCCTAGTAGAAGTTAAATATGAAGAAGCAGTTGAGTTAGAAGATATTAGAAGTGTGCTGAATGAAAATGGCTTTGATGACATTCAAGTTGTGAATTTTGGAACTGTTCAAGACGTGTTAATTAAGGTCGCTGATCAAGATGGAAATAGTTCTATCGGTGAAACAGTATTTAATATATTACAAAATAATAACCTTGAAGGTGAGCTTAAGAGAATTGAATTTGTTGGTCCACAAGTTGGTTCTGAACTCAGAGACCAAGGTGGTCTAGGAATGCTGGTAGCATTATTTATGATTTTGCTCTATGTAGCATTTAGATTTCAATATAAGTTTGCATTAGGTGCAGTTACAGCTTTAGCTCATGATGTAGTTATCATTCTTGGTCTATTTTCATTATTTGCATGGGACTTTGATTTAACGGTTCTTGCTGCTTTGCTAGCGGTTATTGGTTACTCATTAAATGACACTATTGTGGTCTCAGATAGGATTAGAGAAAATTTTAGAATTGAAAGAGACACTAGTGCTGAAGAAACTGTTAATTTATCTATTAATCAGACTCTTGGCAGAACTATCATTACATCATTTACTACATTACTAGTACTATTTGCTTTGTTCATTTTTGGAGGAGAGCTAATTAGAGGGTTTAGTTTAGCTTTGATTATTGGAGTTCTAATAGGAACTTATTCTTCTATATATGTTGTTGCTAATATTCTTATGTCTTTGTCTATAACTCAAGATGACCTTGCCGTCCCAGAACCAGAAGGTGCTGAGTTTGATGACATGATGCCTTAATTATTTAGAGTTTTTATTAGAGATTTAAAACATTTAGCTGTTGCAGATACTATGGAGCTAGCATCAAAAACATTTGGATTGCCCTTTAAGTCACCAATTAATGCACCCGATTCTTGAGAGATACCAATTCCAGCTGCAACTTTTTTGAAATCAAAGTCTTCTAAAATAGCGGCATCATATCTACCCGTAGCCACGTAAGCCAGATCCAGCGCAAAAGAACCAGAATTTCTTAAAGTAATATTTTCATCAACAATGCTTAATAGTTTATGTTGATATTTTTGAATATTCTTGGCAGATGCATTCACTATAAAAGTACCATTAGCAGGGTTTTGTTGATTGCTAGTTCTAGCTTTGATTCTGTTCAGTTCTGCGCCTGAGCCTTTGGAGCTAGAGAATTCTTCCCTTCTAACAGGATCAATAATTACACCAGTGGTTATATTTCCTTCTTCAACTGTAGCAACTGAGATTGAGAAGTGAGGAATGCCCTTAAAGAAATTTTGCTTGCCATTTAGTGGATCTATATGCCATGTAACTTCAGAGTTATTAATTTCATTTCCATGGTAGCTAGTTGAAAAATTATCATATGGATAATATTTTTTAATTTCCTCAATAATTATTTCCTCAACTGCTTTAGCTACATTCTCAACAAATCTGCTTTTTTGCTCAAAGCTTTTATAACTATTAATTTTTTTAAAACAAAACTCTAATTCATTTGCACCAACTCTTGCTGCAAGTAGATTTACGTTTAATATAGCTTTGTATGACATTTTAATATTGTAATAGAAATGGGGATAATAGTGATATGACCACAAAAAGTAAACAAATTAATATTGTTTTAGTAGAAACCTCTCACCCAGGAAATATTGGTTCAGCGGCAAGAGCAATGAAAACAATGGGTTTATCAGAATTATCGCTTGTAAATCCAAAAGACTTCCCATCAGGAGATGCTAATGCTTTATCAGGAAATGCTAGAGATATTCTAGATAAGGCTAAAATTTTTAAAAATTTAAAAGATGCTCA
>Ga0255761_10000599_pt1 | contig 33814 bp, 45 predicted proteins | sample 071ome_29_FD_179961 | JGI IMG/M metagenome (GOLD analysis project Ga0255761, IMG submission 179961) | Coastal salt marsh microbial communities from the Groves Creek Marsh, Skidaway Island, Georgia - 071407BT metaG (version 2) | ecosystem: Environmental > Aquatic > Marine > Intertidal zone >... | reverse complement strand
TCTTCTGGAAATAGTTTTTCAGCCTCTTTGTATGTTTGCAACATAAAATTAACTTCATCTACAATATTTTGACCCCAAGTCCTTCTTTCTGTACGACTTGACATATAATTTTTCATACCATGTTTTCCATGAGAAGCAGTTCTCCAACTACTATGGAGTTCCAAAACATGTATTAATTCATGCTTAAACATCTCACGAGCCACGTTCTTAAAAATATCCATCGCCATTTTATTAGACTCTAGAAAACCTTTAATCTTAAGATAAAGGTCTTTTTTTAAAAACACAAATCCAGATGAAAAGTCATATCTATTTGGGGTGTGATCACGAATATAAAAACTTGTTGTAAGATCCTCAGAAAACAATCTGTAATTCAAAGATGTATTTGTAAAGTCTTCCCATGTGTCCATTCTTAGTGTTTCTATACCATCAAAGAATACTTGAATATTTTTGTTTTTTTTACCATCTACTATAGGATTTATAGAACGTAGATTTTCACGTTCCTCTTGAATCAAAGCATTAATCAATATATCCTTACCCATAAAATTTTTAACTATGATTCCATAGACATGATACCAGTCTGGTTGAGCAGGATGTCTTTTCCCTTCTTTATACTTAATTCCTATGCCATCTAATAAATTTGCACTTATACCAAGATTTGTAGTGAACATAGGTGCTATAAAGTACGGTCTGTCTTTGTAGTCTATATTGTTTTGTTCAAGGTAATCATAAAAAGGCTCTAAGTTCATAAACTGTTGAACATAAGCATCCAACATTACATCAATCAAAGAGTCCATTTCATATCCATTCAACTCTTTGAAACGTTTCTTTGATTTTTCAGATTCAAAAACTGCCCTTGCTGGAGAGCCTTTTGTTGACTTACTTAAACCCAAAGCTGCAGCTGCAATAATAGCTAACAATCCTTTGTTCATAGCCCAAATCCTCTTTTTCTAGCCTCTTTAGTGTAATTGCTAGGCTTTACAGGAAGGTATTTGTCTGTATTGAATGGTCGAAAGATTTTATCTTTTTCTTTCTTAGTGAGCTCTCGACCTTGTTTTTTTGCTTTTTCTTCTATCTTTCTGTACTCATTTCTGCGAGCAGTAAGTTCCTTAATTCGTTCTTTCTTTTGCTTCTTATTCAATCCAGCAACATACCGAACAGGGAACGACCTACCCTTAAAATCTTCTAAGTATCTGCTTTTTTTGGTTGGGTTCCAAACCGCTTCTTCTAAAATCTTTTCTTGTGCTTTCTTTCCAAGTTTCTTGAACAACTCTTCATCGCCAAGCCAGACAGTCTTCCCACCAACCAAGAAAGAATACACTCTGGAATACCCCCAAGCAAACTGTGAAGCACCAGGTCTATGACCATCTCTCCAAGCCGCCAAACCCTTATCAAACACTTTGATCAGTATGTTTGGGTTAATGCGTGTACCATAATACTTAGACGCTTTCTTAGCGATCTCTCGCACAGAATCTTCATAGTCCTGCTTGGACTTTTTCTTTGCAGCTGACCCTTTCTTTGGTCTTGTAAATACAGGCATAAATTTAGACACAATAATCCTCATTGGTTCATTGTATCTATAATAGCCTATTCTTCATCGATGCATTTAAGTATGATATACATTATTGAAATAATCGTTATTGCTATGTGTAATGGTTCTACAGTCAATCGTTCTCCCTAACTGAATGTTCATCTTATTAGGTATCACGATTGATCATTTCCCACCAATAAAATTATATTTTCAACGTTTCCTCAATTTCGGACCTGTCTTGGTATCTATTGGAACAAATAGATACTGATTTGTTTCTTCATCAATTTCCTCAGTAATTACCTTTGATGACATTTCTCTGACTTCAGGAGCAAAAAATCTTCCTGTTCTATCACTGTAAAGTACATGTAATAAATGATATATATGAAACTCATCACTATTTTTATCCAAATAAAGGTCTAAAGTATATTTATAAGGCTCAGGAAAGAGTTTTCTATATTCTTCTTTTTTTTCTTCCCAAATATTCTCGTTATGCTGTCTATCTTCCTGAGATAATGGTTCTATATCTATCCAAGAATCATGATCAAAATCAAAAAGGTCGTAATCACCCATAGGATCTTTTATGTGTCTGGGATCTTTCGCAAATTCAGCTCCACACCAATCAAGCATATTCATTTCCCAATCTTGCCATTCTTTTGAAACTGAATTCCATTTATCTTTAATGCCATACCATACATATTCTTTATAAATAACACCAAACAAATCGTTCAGAATATCACTTTCAGAACCATAACTGCGTGTTAAAAATATTACTGGATTATCACTTCTAAATTCAAATACAACAGACCAACTTGGTGAATAATTTAATGATTGAATATGATAAATATTTGTAATATCTATCTCGATTGATGTATTGGGAATAAATGCATTTATTGGGTATACAGGCTCTCTCATTCCTACAACTGTTTTATTACTCATGCTATTAAGCACTCTAGGTGATAAAAGAATCCTATAAAAATATTGCTTGTTGCTTATTTTTTCTGATTTTGCTGACGTTAAAGAACCAACACCATTTCTCTTTACCAATGCAAGCAAAGCCAAACCTGATAATACTGACAAGCTTTTATTCACTTTACAACCCTTCCATTACCATAGATAATAGCTCATCTAAATCTGGAACTGTCTGCATAAATTCTAATTCGTCTTTTGTAGCCCAATGATGCGTTTGGTGCTCAAATCCATGTGAAGCTTTTTCTAAATCTACATCACCAGTATGAATGTTATTTGCCAAATAAAAGACCATATTTCCATTTTCAGCAACTTTTATCGGCTGTAGTTTTGTAGGGTCTGGAATATCCAAATGCGTTTCTTCTTTCAGCTCACGAATAGCACCCTCGATAAACGTTTCATCGTCTTCTACCCCACCACCAGGCAAAGCCCAATGACAAGGCTTCCAAGAGTCTGTAATTGACCTTTGCATTAAAAGAACTTTGTTTCCATCTAAAACCACAATCGCTGCATGACGCTTTCGTTTCAGCTGAAACAACTTCAAGCCACCCAAAGAAGCACAAAACAAAGGAACAAGTCTATATATATTGACTTTCATAATCCTTATCCTTTCATTTCATAAGTTTCTGAGAATCTGATAGTAAATCATTATATCGAAGACTTCGTTCCAACGAAGTACCTGCTGAATCCAATACCTGTGGATTTAGAGATGAAACGAAAGGAAACCCAGCAGTATTCCATTTACTTGTGAATTTGTCTTTCGTTATTCTTCCTCTTTCTGAGTGAGAATGAAAGGCAACATGATTGCCTTTAGAGGTTTGAACGAGAACACCAAAGTGTCTTTGAGAACCCCTCTTTAGCCCTTCCATGTATGAAGTTTCAACCGATCCCACACAGAGAGCTCCAGGTGTTGTATTTCTTATTGATATAAGAATTGATGGTTCAAGATATTCAACAAAAATAGTTTTCAAAGGACGCAACGATTGGTATTCCGTTAATTGATCAGATGTCAAACTACTCTGATCCATAGAATTGTAATCTTCAAGAGCAATCGAATTATCTAACTCATCTAAAACTATAAAGTCCGATGAGCTTATTGTACTTAAAGGCTTTACGGAATAACCTAAACCATATTCCACTACGAGTTTTTTTCGTTTTTGCTGTTCTGCCAAACGTATTTGCTGTGCTCTTAATGCATTAGCAATTCTATTCTCTTGAGCTTGTAATAAAATTCTATTTGCTTGTTGTGCTGCTGCTTGTCTATATCCATCTATTTGACCAATAGCATTTTCAATCATTGTAGATAATAGTGATGCCTTTTCAGATGCATAAAGAATCATTCCATCTTCTAAACTTCCTCCTGATTTTTCTTTTATTTGTATTTGAAAATCAGACAAAAGCAAAAGATATTCGGATAAGGAATTAACCTTTCTCTTATCCTCTGAAAACAACAAACGCATAACGACTGCAATGACATATTCTTCTGTAATATCCTCATTCCAGATTAGTGTTAAGTCAGCATCTCTAGCAGTCCAGTTGTTATCGTCCCACTGTTCAAATCTATCATACCATTCATCACTATGTAATTCTTGTTTCGTTATACCAAACATTTGTAAGAACACTTGTTCGGATCTTTCATCCATCAAATTATCTAAAGAGGGATTTTCTTCATAATCTAGGACTGCTTGAAGCTTTGAAATTGGATCTGGATCTGTAGTTATCAATGTAACCTCATCCTTTCCTCTTACGTTATTATAATAAGATAAATCTTCATCTGCTGTTCGAACAAAATTCAAAGTAAATGGTCTAATACCCAATATCTTTTTCATAGAACCAATTTGAGCTGTAAAAATCGCAAAAGGTGCTGTCAACTGTAAATTTAAAACATCTTCCTGATAACTATTACGTGTTTCAAATACCTCTAAAAGCATATCTCTTAAAGGTATATCAGGATCATGACTTGGGAGTCTTGAATCCATTCTGGCTAGAACATATAGTTCATCATTAACCTTACTCTCTAACTTAAATAATGATTTATATACTTCAAACATATGTTCATATAATTTATCAAAATTAAGAGCCTCATTTCTTGCGATTATTTTAAGTGAATCTAATATTTTAGTAGCTGAAGATTTAATGACGATCTCATTTGTCCTTCTGTTTTTAGTATTAAATTCAGATAGAAACCGATCCCTAATGGTGGTTGGTAAAAGATGTCTAGGGTATTGAGTCATCATTTCTTTTTGCTTTCTTTCAAGACGAAGTAATTCTCTAGATGTTATTTGAAAAAGCCTATTTCTTTCTGGCTGGGCATTTAAGATCTTTTTCTTATCTTTGATGAGCCGATCTAACTTAGATTTATACATGCTGATAAATATATTATTTCCGAATAAAAAAGGCAATTCTCCTTCATCTTCTTCGTGGGAATGTGAAAATATAGAGATGTAACGACTGTCGACTCTTGCTTTTTCAGCCTGTTTGTCAATTATGATGTTTAGAACCGACATAATATTTTTATCACCAGGTATTGCAACAAAAAGTTTTATGTATTGAACTAAAAAATACCCTGTAATACCCATAGAAAGTATACCAGGACCCACATAATTAGGCTTGAGCTTTGGATCGGCTATCATTGCATATGCATTTAAGGTTTCACTTATCAATTCCTGAGTAGTGGAATCATTTATTTCACTTGCCATATCAGGTTGATCTTTTTTCATCATATCCAATTCAGATTGAACTTTAAGAAACCAAGACTCTATTTTCCACATCAAACTATCAGAAAACTTTTTGCCCCTTGCGGTGGATTCAAAAGCAAATACTTCTTCAATATCTTCTCCAGTAAGTTCAATTTCTGATTGTTCTCTATATTGATTTTCTGGTGTCTTTACCAAATAATCAGAAGGAACACTGTAACCATCTAAATTCACTAATATGGATAGCATAAGTGCAGCATAAGCATAAGCCTGTGGGCAGTCATGACAACTTTCTGCATAACCCATGTCGGATTGAGTTCTTTTATATGCCTCAAAGAGAGAAACACCATCTTTTTTTGCACCAAGGCTAGTAAGTATGTTTTGGACATCTCGATCAAATTTTTCAAGTGACTTATTTCTCTTTTTACCGAAAGATCCAGTGCCAGAAGAAACATTCTTTGTTGCTGCCAAAGCTGCAGCTGCCAGTATTGCAAGTAAACCTTTGTTCATTACTCTCTCCCTTTGGTCGTTCGTACCAATTCGCTTCGCTCGGTTGGTTTCGCTTCGCTCATTACTCTATATCCTTTTTTTTGTGTCGTTATCTATAATAGCACATGCTATGAATAAGATACGAATGAACAAAACACAATCGGATAAAACTTATCACCTTTTTCTCAATTTACTCTTGTGTTTTCTATCTGGTATAAAAAAATCTTCATTTTTTTCTTCAACAAAAATAGGCATTAAGGAACCATAAATATGGTTAGCACTCATATTTAAGCCCAAATCTCTTAATGTTCTTGCAATAACAACACGAAATACAGATCTCGGAACACCCCAAAAAGGATAAGACTTTAAGCTGCCATCTTTGTGCCTATAGTAAACATATAAATCCAATCCTCTGAAGTTCAGATCAACTTTTCCAACAATAAACTCATAATCGTTTACATCAAATTTTTGAGAGAATTTTGTATCTTCTAAAGAAGGAGCATGAAGAAAATCAGTATTTCCATAAGAGGGTGAAATAAAGTCATATTCTTCAAAACGCTCTTGCATCAGTTCTCTGTGCTCATCATCTTCCTTTTCTATGACTTCCTCAGCCATATCTCGATCTGGAACAAATCGTAAGGTATATTCTGGCATATAGTTTAACTGTTCTTCAAAGTATTGAAGCCAAGTGTAGTGATCAAGCCATTTTGTGTCATGAGATATACCATAGGCATCCTCTTCGTAATACTCTATTAAGGAATCAACCATATCATTGTATAGCTTTGTATTCTTTTTGAAAACCTTATCAAAATCTGATAATTCCATATTTGAAAAGTTGGTTAGAGCATCTATAAGTTCTTGATTTTGTCCAATATCATATCTTGGTGGCTCTATTTCTATTTGAAAATACCAGTATGTATTTTTAGACCTGAAATCATCAAGATTAAATGGTGTTTTTCTTGCAGAAGACCCCTTAGACTTCTTTGTCTTAGACTTTGCCAAGCCCAAAAGAGCTGCACCTAAAATCGTACCCAATGCTGCTTTATTCACGATTTCACCTTATTCTTAAATTCGATTTCTTTTTAGCCCATATATTTGGTTCAACTTTTATAATCGTTATTGATCTTATATCGTTGTCACCATAAACATCACGACTGTTTGATATGTTGTCATGATTCCAAGCACTGTATGCATCATGCAGGATGGTTTCAATGTAGTTCTTCCAATCATTTAATGAGATACTAAAAGTATCGATATCGAGCTTTACTTCTAGGTATCCTTCAAGATAACCTCCATCTATACTTGTATACCAATCCCAATCAATATAGATATTTTCTCCACCAAACAAATCCCATTCCAAATCATCCAATAAACTTTTCAATGCTTCTTTATGTGTAGATAATTCTGGTAACAAACGTAAGAAATTTTCGTCTTCGTCCCAAGAGTCCGCCACATAATCTGAATTATCCCAAGTTATACCATCAAGTTCTCCACGAGCATATAATTCTTCGGCAAAATTTCTTATCCAATATTCACTATCATCCATATTTTCAAATATATTTACCCTATCAACAACGCCTTTTGCTTCTTCTAAATAAGACTTTACAGTCGCACTTGTAATATCATATTCAGATTGGTTTTCTGTTATTGTTCTAATTACTAATTTAGATTTTATTATACGTTCATACAAACTTTGTAGATGATTTAAGTTGTAAAACTCTGAGATTACATCTTGATCCATAAAAGCTATCGATTCGTCATAACACCAACTTGAAAATATATCATCAATGTCCTCAGTCTCGATATAGTCTACCCAGTTTTCAGCATCGCCATCGTTTTCAGCTTGTTCTTGTGCTGCCTCTACTTCTTCAACCAAATAGAAAGAATTTGGATAATTGGGGACTGAATGATAGTGTTCTTCTAAGTAAGAATGAAAGCCATTTACTGTGTCCTGAATAAAGTCTATATATTCTCTAATTTCATCTGAAAAGTCTCCGATCCTTTCTCCGCCACTAGAACCATAAGACTTCCATATTGGAGCATAGTTGGTGTAAAAATAAATCTTGAACGTTTGGTTTTGGTTTCCGACTTTCTTCTTGAAGAAATCATCTAGTGGCATATTCCTAGCAGAAGACCCCTTAGACTTCTTTGTCTTAGACTTTGCCAAGCCCAAAAGTGCTGCACCTAAAATCGTACCTAATACTTGTTTGTTCATGATTTCACCTATATTTCTTTGATACTCTGTACGTTCCATCCGCTCTTGGTATCAACCCAAGTGCTTTCAATGAAGAGCGTTCTGTGTATCCTAAAGCTTCCTCTCCTCCTTTTTTGTATTTACGCAAAGCCTTTTTATAGCCTTGTTTGGTTAAAGGAGCTTTTTGCATTACAGATTTGTTGTCTAGTATATTAAATGAACCACCAAAACCAACAACTTTTGGAGCTGGATTGGAGTCAGGCTTCTGTGCTACAAGGGTAATGCTTTTTACACCTTCCCAATTCCAGATGCAGCCACTTTTTATATCCCAACCATTGATCTTATAATTTCCTGGGTCATATGCACCAGCATATCTTTGAACAACTTGTTCCCAAAGCACTTTCTGGGAAAACAAAAACCATCCACCTCTATTATTTTGTACATACTTTCGTGCAAACTCATCATCGACAATTGCTATATTATTGAAATCTAACTCTATTTCATATAAATAATTGATACCATACATCCAATGGGGCATCTCTGTGATCATCCAATCTATCCAAGCAGAACCTGGAGCAAACCACATAGCAGGTCTTGAATCTTTCATATCTGGTCTTGATGTCGAGATAAAATATGGTTTTGTTCTGGATTCTGGATCTACAATTTCCATATTGTAGAATTCGGTAATTGGACGAGTTGCTGTGATGTAAAACTTATTTGGGTCTAAACTTGGAACCCAGTTTGCAACTTTTGCTTTCAGTTCTTCAAAACTTTGACCCCAGTGATCTCCAATAAAATCTTGGACTTTCTTTTTTTGGTCATCTGTATAGCTGGGAATTCCTGAGCCCCTTTGGTATACAGAAGCAGATCCAGAACTTGTCAACTTTTTCGCAATTGCAATTGTTGCTAGTATAGATGCGACTGCTTTAATTCCTTCATTCTTGCTCATTGAATGTTCCTATTTTCAAAAGTTTTACCCATTTTCTATATTTTTATCGTATTATATAAATGACTATTTTATGTTAGCTTATTTTTCAGGAGAAAAAACAATGAATCCATATATAAATGCAATTATGGGACATAGTGGAAGTATGGCTTTGGATGCTGAGTTGGACTATATCCTAGGTGAAGACTTCTTTGATGAAGGCGAAGAAGGAGAGGGCTCACAAGAGGAAGATACTTCTAAAGGTGAAGAACAAGAAGATTTCTTTGATGAAGGCGAAAGCGAAGAAGAAGGCGATGGTGAAGACAAAGAAAGTGAAAAAGCCAAAGCAGCCAAAGTAGCCAAAGCAGCCAAAGCAGCCAAAGCAAAGTTGCTAAGAAAGTTTAAAAGAAAAAAAGGAAAAAAAGGAAAAAAAGGAAAAAGGGTAAAACGAATTTACACAAAAAGAGAGCGTAAGCAAATTGCAAAGCTACGAAAGAAAATTAGAAAAAAGAGGGCTCATCTAAAAGCTGGAAAATGGGTTAAAAGAAATCGAAGACTTATCGATGATCTCAAGATTAGAATTAGAATGATTCGTGATAGAGCAAGAAGAAGATACTTGAACAAAAGAGACAAAGGCTCGAAGAATGAAATGATACATCTGGCAAACCCATTTGCTTTGAAAGAAAGTGCTGTTATTCGAGGAATGGCTCAACAAGAGCAAGACGCTTACATTAGAAACAAGTCTATCAGTAATGGTGTTTTTATGGGTGCTTTGGCAGCTGGTTTCTACACATTCTGGAAACGAGAAGAATCTGCTGAGTACGTTCTTCAAAATGGAACTGTTATCTCAAAAGATGAATACTATGAAAATGAAGAATATCTACCATCAAGACTTTCACACACTGAAAAAGAGTCTTGGAAAGATTCATTTATGGAAGATCCTAAAATGACAGGTGGTATTTTTGCTGCAGCAACCGCTATCGGAACTTTTTGGGCAAATTCAAACCTTAAAAGAAGATTAAAGGAAGAATAAAATGAAATACAAACTTTCTGCGAAAGAGACTGTTGGTGTTTTAGCTGTTGGCTTGGCTGCTTCTGAAGTAGCCAGGCGAGTTGCTGATTCAGAAAAGTCTCAAAAATATCGTAACATTTCTATACTTGCTAGTGGTACAGCTTTATACTTTGCTGGTGTTTACATTGGAACAAATAGACCTAAATCTGGCTGGCTAACAAGTGGTGGCTCTAGTAATAAATCAGGCTCCTGTGGTGGTTGTGGTTCTCACAACATAAACAACCAAATGGAATGCTTTGACTGCGGAGCAACTTCTTGCAAAGACTGTGGTTGCACAGAATTTGTTGGAAGTTCCTGTGTCAATTGTGGTTGCCGAAACTAATCAATTAAAGGATAAAATCATGGATAAAAATAAATTAGAAATGCTTGCAGGCATTTTAGGTGGAATGGGAATGATCTGGTATGCTTCAAACAGCAATCGAATGGGTTCTAGAAGTCCAATAAGTTGGCACTTTACAATCGCAGATAGCTTACTAAATAGAACAGGTCGTAATGTAGGTGAAGCTGTAGCTATTGCACAACAACAATACGGTGACAACCAAGAAGCATGTCAACTGATTAAAGCCGCTATTTTTGAACTTGGAAAGCAAGGTAGTTCTTACAAGATGTTTGATCAAAGACCTTTAGATGGAGATGTTATTGACCGACCTAGAGTAAATAACAGAAATCCAGACTTGGGTAGAAGACAAGATATTGCTCCATTTGAAAGACCAAATCGTCAACGATACAAAATCTTCTGGGACTGTGTGACTCGACACGTAAATCCACAACAAGCAACATCACCTATCATAGCACAAGATGGTGGTTTTTATGGTGAGTTGTTGCAAAATAGATTTATCTGCGACCACAATGATGGTGATGGAAAATGGGTAAATTGCACAACAGCAGCTGGACTTGGTGTTCAACAAGATGCAGCAGGCGACTTAAGTTTTGCTGACTTGATGAATGCAATCACTCATGATGGAAACTTGACTGGATATGAATGTGTTCTTGCTGCTATGCCTATCGATGATCGTGGTTACATTTTGCCACCACAACAAGGCATGGCTTTGAGAAAAGTGTATGTCGCTGCGGCATATATGGATAGACGTACCGCTACCAATAACTGGGCTGCGGCTCTTCCGCTTATCAGACAAGCATGTGCAGGTGGAGATATCCTTGATCTTGATAATTACATGAGGACATAAAAACTTTTTTCAAGTTTTTTCAACTCATCCTTAGACAAGTTGCAAGATATGTAATATGTATGTTATGTATTTTGCAACTTTTCTTTTTTTGTAATTTCCAATGGAGGACTAATGAGTAAACGCAAAAACAAAAACAACGAAGAAGAATTTGAAAACATTTTTGCCAATGCAGACTTCAATGATGAGTTTGGTTCTAATACAGACTATGAAGATGAAGAAGATGGCTTGTTTGATGATGAAAACTTTGAAGACGAAGAATACGGTGAAGAAGATGATTATCAACAAGATCAACATGGCGATGAACAGCAACTTCCTGTGCAGTCAGCAGAACAAGCTTCTGGAATTATGTCAAAAGTTGGAAATGTGGCAAACTTGGCAAAAGAAAACAAACTTGCTACAGTTGGTATTTTAGGTGCTGTTGGTTTTGGTCTTTGGAGAGTTTTTGGCTCAAAAGAAGAAGGAAGTCAAAATGTACCCCAACAGCAATCACATTCTGTTCCTCAATCATATGAGGATGAATTCCTAGACTTAGATGAAGAAGATTCTATCGATGAATTTATTGACCAAAACAAAAGTCAAAGAATAAATCCAATGTTCACTCCTTTACGCTTTAAGTAGAAAAAAATTCCCAATCGTATGCTATTATAGTTTCATGAACAAATTTGTAGAGAGTTGTCATGAACAAATATATACATATTATTATGGGAATTCCTTATGGTTCTAAGTCTACAAAGAGAAATTTTGGCTATCCAAATGTTTATGATGGGAAGATGGTCAAAAACAGACTTAGAACCATTAAAAGGATGTCTGTCATATTAGACAAGGCTATTCAAGAAAACGATACATTACCTAGATGGTGTACGGATTTAATTGCTACATCAGAAGACAGACTTGTTATGGTCACAGACTATCTTTTGTCCAAAATGGAGAAATAGATGTCTAAAGCAGCAATAGAAAAGGCTTTAAGCAGATCACATACATCTGCTGAAGAAAAAGCTCGTGACCTAGAGCGGATGGCAAGGCAAGGCAAAGCTGCTAAAATAGCCTATAAAACAGCAAATATAGGTGTTAAAACAAGTGCAGCAGTGAGTGCTGGAACAGCAGCAGCTGCTGCCGCTGGAACAGGTGCTGGTGCTGGTGCGGCTATATCTGCTGGAATTACTGCGGCTAGTTCTTCAGGTCTTGGAACTTTCTTGGCTACTACTGCTGTAGCTGCACCCCCTTTCTCTACAATTGCTGCTGTCGTTATTGGAACAGGTGCTATCATTGGAATTGGTATTCGCAAAAGAAAGAAAAAGTTTATTAGTGAAGACCAGAAACTACTTGCAAAGCTAATTAAAAGATACAAGAAGAAAAAAAGGTCTTGGCGAAAGAAGAAGATTGTAAAACTATTAAAGAAGTACGATAGGGTGCTATCCAATGGAAATAAGAAACGCCTATGGAGAAAACCTAGAAAAGAAAGGCTTTCTTGGAAAGGCAGAAAAGCACGAATAGAAATGAAGTTAAAGGCTTTATATGCAGCCCAGTATCAAAAGGAGATTAAAAAATTCCAAGAAGGAAAGTCAACACCGCCCAAGATTTCCAAAAAACAGGCAACCGCAGAACAAAAGATTGTAAAATCAATTAAATCAAAACAAAAAGAATCCATCGATCCAAGAACATCTCCGTTCCCTTTGCTTGCTCCTGGTGTTATTGGTGTCACACCAAAACTTATCGAGGCAGACAACATACAATCAAAACAATCAGATGTTCAGCTTATAAAATTATCCAAAATGCCAGATGGTGAAATGCAAATGCATCTATTGAAAAACGATACAGAAGCATACAACGAAGCAGTAGAACATTTAAAAGATAATGATAAATCAAAATCAATAAATCCTTTATTCATTGGAATTCCATTGTCAGTTGCCGCCATCGGTGGTGCTGTTTGGTTTGCAAAGTATAGGAAGTAAAATGAGCAAAAGAAAATTAGAAAGGCTGATCAAAAAATGGGAAAAGGCGACCAAAAAAGAAAAACTCAAAGCGTTGAAAATTGCTGAAAAACAAGCAAAAGAAGAAGCTAGGTTGGTTGCGACAACAGGAAAAGCCGCAAAACTTGGTATCAAAGTTTACGCAGGAGCAACAGGAGCAATCGTAGCCAAAGGAGCGGTTGCTGGAGCTGGAGCTGCTGCTGCAAGTGCTGCTACCGCTGCTACCGCTGCAACTGCAACTGCTGCTACCGCTGCAACTGCAACTGCTGCTACCGCTGCTGCTGGTACAACCGCTGTGGCGGCTGGTGGTGCTGGTGGAGTTGGTGCTATACTTGGTGGAACTGCTGTTGCCGTACCTCCATTTTCCACCGCACTGGCAGTTGTTGCTGGAGTGGGTTTGGCGGCTTGGGGTGGCGTACAGGCAGCGAAAGCCGATAGAGAAAAGTGGCTAAAAGGCGATGCAAAGCTATTGCGAAAAGAGATAGCTAAGTACAAGAAAAAAAGCTCTAAGTGGAGAAGAAAGAGAATTACCAAATTCCTAAGAGAATACGACAAACATTTGTCTAATGGAAATAAAAAAACAATCTCTCTTATAGATGGAGATAAAAGAAACAAAGAGGAAGCGAATTGGAGAGCGAAGAAAGCCAAACTTGAAATAAGATTAAAAGCTCTCTATGCAGCTCAATATGCTAAGTCTTACAAAAAACTCATAAAAGACATTAAGGCTAAAAAGAAACCTAAACGACCGAAAATAAGTAAAAGGCAAGCCGCTGCGGAGAAAAGAATTGTAAAACGGATCAAACGCAAACAAGCGAATTCCATCGATCCTAGAACTTCCCCATTCCCTTTACTTGCTCCTGGTGTTGTTGGTATTACACCAAAATTGGCAACCGCTGATGCCTTACAAAGTAGGGTATCCGATGTAGGCATTATCAAACTTGCAAAGATGAACCCTAGCCCATCTGCGTTCAAGCAAATAAGCCAATCACACGACCAAGCTGTGGCTCTTATGAAAGCACCAGAAAAGGATTTACCCAAAGAACTACAACAACCAAAGAAAGACAATAAAGCCCTTATTATTGGGGTTTCTGCGGTCTCAGCTTTGTTGGTTGTGGGTGGTGCGGTGATCTTGGCTCGAAAGTAAGGGTAAACAATGAGTAAAAAAAGGTTAGAAAAAATCATTAAACTTTACGAGTCTAAAGATCCTCGAAAAATTAAACAAGAATTAAAAGACGCTGAAGAACAAGCCAAAAATGAAAAGAAACTCATTAAAGGTGTGTCAGATGTAACAAAGAATAGTTTAAAATTAGCTGGTCCAGCTTTTGCGGTTGCTGGTCATGTTGTTAGTGGAATAAGTTTAGCGGCAAACTTGGGTGCGGATTTAGCTAGAGGTGACAGAGCTAAGTGGATAACAAGAGATAATAAAGAATTAAAAAAACAGATTTTAAATTATTCCAAAAAGAAATTCCAATGGAGAAAAAAACATATTGTTCATCTTTTGAAAGCGTATGACAAACATCTTTCTATTGGCAATAAAAAAACAATGTCATTAATTGATGGTGATTTACGAAACAAGGAAGAATCGAATTGGAGAGCAAAGAAAGCAAAATTGGAAATGAAAATAAAAGCTATCTATGCAGTTCATTATGCGAGATCATACAAGAAACTTATGAAAGGTTTAAAGGCAAAAGAAACTCGTAAACAGCGTAGAGCAAAAGAAAAACTCATAAAACGGATCAAACGTAAACAAGCGAATTCCATTGATCCTCGAACATCTCCATTCCCTTTACTAAAATCTGGTCATAGTGTTGTGACCCCCAAGCATATAGTCGCTGACGCATTACAAAGCAAAGTATCTGACATGGGCATTATCAAACTTGCAAAGATGAACCCTAGCCCATCTGCGTTCAAACAGATAAGCCAGTCACACGACCAAGCTGTGGCTTTTATGAAAGCACCAGAAAAGGAACTACAACAGCCAAAGAAAGACAACAAGGCTCTTATTATTGGTATTTCTGCGGTTTCAGCTTTGTTGGTTGTGGGTGGTGCTGTGGTCTTGGCTCGGAAGTAAAAAATGTTAGGATAAACGAAACCAAACCGATTATCTTACCAGTTTCTGCTAAAACTGGACAAAAAAAATAGCCACCTGTGAATAGGTGGCTTTGATGTAAATATGTTGTAATGTACTTCGTGTTCTAATTTGATCTAAACTGTTTGATCTTACGGAGAACCCATTCCAAGTCCTCCGATTGATAAACAACCCCATCAGGCAAGAAAGCCTTATATGTTGTTCTTGATCTTCCATTCTTAATAATGTGTACGATTACATCTTCTCCGTACTTTACTGTCATAATTTCTTGTTCTTGTTCCATTATTCTATCTCCCCTGTTTTTCTGTAAAGTATGGCTTTCAGTAAAGCCATATTTTGATCTATTTCAGATATGTACTTATGGATAAGAATCCTTTCAGATTTTGTAAATGAACCAGAAACAGGCTCAACATATTTTTCGATACCCAATTCATTTCTCTTTCTATGGACTTCAGCCTGGCTCTTGCCAATCAATAACCCTACATTGGTATCTGTATCTGTTCCTAGCAATGCAATCTGTTCTTCTCTCCACTTTTTCTTGTCAAATCTTGGAACACCCAATTCCACTCTCTTTCTATAAATACTGTAAGTGCTACAGCCAGCTTTATCTGCCAAAATAATGTCTGGCATAGTCCCTAGAGCTGCAATTACAGAATCATTCCATTGTATTCCTGGATTTTCTTTTTGACTAGATTTGTTTATTTTAAGTTTCTCTATCTTCATCAATCCTCTCCCCTAACTTGCTAATTTATCAATATATTCTAATGCGATGTTCTCTGAAACAAATCGATCCCCAATAGAAAACGGTATCTCAAAGCCACAGCTGTCTGAACACCACCAAGACTCGCTGGTGGCATATAGTTTTCCAGAAGAACAATGAGGACAAACCGTACCACTCACTTTTCTTCTTTCCATACGGACTTCCTTTGTGCTTTCTTTCCAATCTCGATACACAAACATTCCATTGACACCCAATGAATACTTGTATCCCAAGCTAGAAAAAGAGCCTAAAGCCATATCCTTTTCATCTCCGAAATAATCCACTTGTCCTGGCGATATGATTACACCTCCAGCGTCTTTTTTTGAGAAGAAGTATCTATTGACTTGCTTTGTCAGGAACTCGATTAAAGGCTTGTGTAATGGATACAATCGCTCCATACACTCCCAATGCACTGTTCTGCGTTCCAAGTCAATATACACATCTCCATCTGCTTTATGAAAGCCAATCGCTTTGTGTCCATATCGAACAAGTTGATCATAGGTATGTTTTCGATGTGGGATCATTCTATACATAGGCTGGTAAATACCTCTAGTTTCGTCACAGACCTTGTTGAAAAGGTTTATGCACCCAACACCCTCTGGAACTTTCATAATCGCTCTAATCAGGCTAGGATTGTCTTTTGAAAGACCTGTAATAAAAGATAGTTTGTCCAAATACACAGACTTCAGAACAGCACCACCAACCTTTTGATCTGCGATGATGCTCTCTATTGGTATTCCTTTGTAGAATGACAAAGCCAATCGAATAGCGGTATCCGTAATCTCATAGTCGTTGTATGACCATTCAAGCAATTCATCGATGAATGATCTCCAATTGACGATGTTAAAACGGATACTGCCACGATAGTCAGCTCCCAAATCTTTATTTATGAAAGCCTTAAAATCCATTAGAACTCCACATCTGAATCATCTTCAGAACTGTCACTCTCAGACTCCAATTCTTCATCTGGAAAACCGATGTCCCAATCTGCTGTCATTCTAGGAAACAATGTTGGGCTTGGATCGCCATCTACATCTTCCACAACAACTTTGATACCCTTGCTATCCATATAATGTTCGTCAAACACAATTCTCTGTGTGTGAGGTTCGACATAAACAATGTCTTTATTGGACAGAAGATCAAGCAAACCATCTTCTTCTGCTACACCATCATCATCTTCGCCTTTCTCGATTAAATCTTCTGGAACAAGATAACACACTCTAATTTCGTGCTTTGCCCATACTTTGTAATACTTTTTATCGCTCATTATCGCCCCCATAGTCTTTCACGAGTTTTCTTGCCATATACATTGTTGTACTGTGGTTCGTAATCTTCTTGATACTCACATCGATAGATTGTGTATCCGCCTGTCGAACCTGTAAAGTCTGTTCGTTTCAGAATACCTCTCAAAGCCTGTCCAATAGGATGCCCCCAGGAGCTATCCACAGCTCTGTTATTCTCATCTACAGACCAATCAATGCGTCTGTTTGTGAAGTCCAATGACAAGTACGCACAGTCAAATGAGAACGACATATCATCTTCTTTCTTTCTTTTCTTTGGCTTGGTAGGTTTCTTCATCTTTCCAGATGTACCGTACTCAATTTTATCTTTCAAAGACCAATAATCGATAGCATTGTCTTTTACAACATACTCTCTCCGCCAACTGTCGTATCGTGTTCCAAACACATCTTTTTTGGCTTGGTCAAGCAAGCCATCAAAGTCATCATTAAAAGCCTTTGCTCCTATTGTTTTGGACTTCTCCCAAAGTTTTGTCAGAACCTTAAACTCGTCCTCACGAACTTTGAACTCTGCATTGATAAGGTCTTGGCGAACCTTAGACCAGTTTTTGGTTGGGAAGCTCCAACCACCTCTTTCACTTTCATAACAAGACATTTCTGTCCTCCTGTTGGTTGTGCTACGGAATTGTAGCGATGTTAAAATTATTAATTTGTTTAATTGTTTAATTTATATAGTCTGTAAAAACCCAAGTATTCATCAGGTAAAGCAACTTCTCCAGTTGATTTTGCGATGCTGGATAAGACCTCAAATCGACCATCATTGTAATCATTCTTCAATGGGAAATGCAGCTCTTTTGCTCCGTTGGAATGAATGTCATAGATCAATCCATTGATGATCTTCATATCTGACATTTCAAAATCATCCTTTAAAGAGTCTAACAAATCGTCAATCGTTTGAAAAGGCTCTCCATTCTTTTTCCCTACTCTGTCGAAAACAAAGAAACCGTTGCCATCTCTATGAAGATCATAATCTATCAAGTCTAAAATATACTCTGCCTGGTTGTAGTTTATCTGTTGTTTCGGTTCGATGTTCAACATATCTTGGATAATAGAACAAATCTCTGAAAACTCGTCTTTCGGATCGTTCTCCATCCAATCTACAAATACATTGGTCGAAAAGATGCTGTGCAATTGGTCTATTCCCTTTCTCTGTTCTTCGGTTAAATCACTTCTTCTCAAAAAAACCTCTGTCATTATCGACAACTCTTTAAACTCCTCTGAAACCGCATCTGTTTCAGAAATAAAGCTATCAATGTTGTTCTCGCACATATCATACAAATTGTTCATAAATGTTTCTACTGATGACATATTACACCTCTCTTAAATATGGTTTGGTTGGTAGAAATGGTTGATGTTCGCACTCGATAAACTCTCCCTCTGGATTGGGGAATATGAGCTGAACAAACTCTATATCTTCTGGATTTACCCCTTTTCTTTCTCGAAACACAAAGGAATGTATGGGCATAAATCGGTCTAAACCTTGTGTGTTTTCCATATCAATTCTGGTGACACGCACATCAAGGTCTTTAATAACACCGCTGATTTGACCGTATTGAACACCATTTTCTTTCCAATGATCGACCAAACAACTCATAATCATATGTGCTTTGTCTGGGTTCAATCCAATAACCATAATCTCTGGAAAATCGTGTTCTCCTTTGGTTTCGTGAGGAACGGATAAACCAACAGTATATGCGAATGGTGGCTCACCTGTTTCTTCATCACCACCAACAGCAAGACAAGTCCAACCATTCTTCTCCCAATGGGTTTCAAAGCTATCTTCCAAATCGTGACCGCCCATACAATCTGGATGTCCATAATCGCAACTTTCAAGCATTTCATCGAACTCTAAAGCCTTTGCGGAAAACTCTGATAACTCTGCCAATACTTCTTCTTTGGTGAAATCTCGATTGATCGCATCATCACCGAAAGCAATTTCATATACTTGTTCAATAAACTCTTTGTCTGTCATTTCTTTATCACTCATTTTATTCTCCATTATCTTCTGAGGTTTCTTCTTCTGAACTTTCTTCTTCTTCATCGAACCTCATATTGACCATCTCTACATCTGCCATATGAGCTATGGGTGTTCTCCATTCAAGATCAGCCTTTTCTTCTAATTCTCGCTCTGCATCATGCAAACAGTCATATTCTTCGTCTAAATCAACAGTAATCTCTACTGTATAGACATAGGTGGCGGATATATTCTTATACTTTGTGGGCATTACAGCTCCTTTGTGGGTTGCGTTCTTCGTAAAGAACAGGGTTTTTTGTTTTGTGAATTAAATAACTTTGTTTGTGTGGTGACGAATCTTATCAAGAGCCATAACCAGTCTGAAGTATCTAATTAGAACATCTTCTTTTGTCAAATCATATTCTGGTGGAATTGTATAATCAAGCTCGTTTGGTGCTTTTGGATCACCGTAGAATACGCAATTCAACAGCTCCAGTAAAGTATTGAAAGAATAGTCTAAGCCACGATCACTAGGCAAAATCTTCTTGAAGTGCTGGTGCATATTGATGACCAACTGTGTCAAGACCAAATCGATGTTTTCGTCTTGTTCATCGAGGAATGTCCGCAATGATTTAATGTTGTTGTGCTGTTGAACAGCTTTGAATAGCTCTAATTCTTTATCGTTCATTTCTGTGTCCTTAGAAATTAGTTATCGAAATACATATTGATACGGATTTTGTCTGCACCATACTTATCTGCAAGTTTTGTCATTGTTTCGCTGTTCAACCAGCCCCAGAATGATGTCCGTTTTAATGGGCTAGGATCAGTCCATTTTGCTTTTATGTATATCTTGTCTGCATTATGCGGATCAAGGTTGTCAAAATCGTCCACAGAATACTTTTCGATACCACCACCCCTCACATCACCAGAGTAATCGCTAGGACAAGGCATAGGACTATCTGTGGCTTTGCTTTCGATATATTCTCGCCAAGCATTGTAGGGTACATAACCAGAGTTATGAACATCTTCTCCCCATCCGACATGCTCTAACAGCTCTTGCATTGAATAGAATGTAAATGAATGACACCATTCCTCAGCTTCATCAAAGACTTCATTAAAAGCTGTATTACTTGGGAAGCCACGAAGATCATCGATTGGTTTGATCGGCTTATAGGTTTCTACACCAGCAAAACCATATCCATTACGAACATTTGCAAGTAAAGAAAACACCATATAACATCTGCTTTCTGGGTTGTTGTTCCAGTATTCAAAGATCATATCCTGAACCTCTTGCTCGGTTCTTTTAGGCTTATCATCGCTGTTATCCCACAAGTCATTTAGTGTTCCTCGATACGGTAGAGCTTCTTTGTTGATGTCGATCCAAGTTTGTGTTTCTTGGTCATATCGTTCAACCTGTAAATGTATATCTGTTCCCATTTTACTTCTCCTTTTCTTGTTCGGTTTGTTGTTCGGTTTGTTGTTCGGTTTGTTGTTTGGTCTTTGCTTTTGACTTGTTCTTTGAGCCTGGTGGTCGCCCCTTTCTCTTTGGTGGGGCTTTTGGTGTTTGCCCAATCATCTCCATAATGCTCTCTGGTGTATCCAAGACAATGATGTAGTCTGTGAGTCTACTGCCATCGTGAGAGATCGGCATAAACACCTTGGTCACTTTGTCGAATGTCTGATCATCAACAACTACATTTCTAGGTATCTCTATCGTTTTACCTGTTTTCTTGTGCTTAAAATCATCATATTGATGGCTATCGTGAAAATCGACTTGATTGAATGTATATATCTTGTCGGTATTAAGCCATACTTCAAATGTCTGACTGTCAAATTGTGGTTCTCCATCTACCGTAATAGGTCGAACCCACAGTTCTCTAAGTTTAATAAACATTATTCTTCTCCTTGTTGTTGAGTTAAAATTGGATCATCTTCGTGTGTTGGATATGGAAGATAACCTTTGTCATAGTTTGCAAACCAATCGTCTTGGTGATGTTCCCATTCCAAGCATAGTTTCTCTTTGTCCATATTGTGAAAGCCCTTGAAACCGCCCTCCAATATGAATGTCAAAGTATCGCTACACCCTTTGCCCCTGTGCATTTCTTCCATAATGTTCATTGTTTCTGCTTGGATCAATCGCTCTGCTAAAACAGAATGAGTGAGCTGGTTTCCTCGACTATCGATTAGTACAATTTCGTTATTCTCCATCTTTCACCTCTTTCACAAGATCATTGATCCAATTGATAAATGCTGTATTGTCCTCGTATTCACTAGACATCTCTGCTGTTTTCCAAGAGGACATCTGTTTCAGACCGTATCTTGCGGCTGGACATAAATCGGACACGATTGCCTTTCTGACTTGGATTGTGTATAGGTCTTGTAAGTCACCATACATATCGATCAGCTCCACAGCTCTACTTTGGTTGCACCATTCATTCAGAATGTAGTTATCATCACCATCTGGCTTTGTTCCAGCCAAAACTTGGAAGAACCAACTTCCCAATGGTCTGTCTAACCCAACAACTACCTCTGTAATCTCTTGGTTATCTGGTTTTGGTTTAATTGAACATCTACTCATTACTCTCTCCCTGTTTAATAAGTTTCTTCAAAATCATCGCCCATATCGGTTTCACCCTCAAATGTGGCACTTTCTATACTGAATTGTTTTTGGTTGTATCGGAAATCACCATAATCAAAGTCTGAATGATCGTTCCCTTGTATCTCCGACAATAAATCATCTTGCCAAGAGTTAAATCGACCATCGAAACTTGAAATGCTAAATGATATGGTATCACAGTATTCCATATCACCACAAACATGGAAAACATTGTCTTTCAAGGTCACACTCTGCCAATCGATTTCCATAAAATCATCACTAAAATTACCTGTGTTCATGTAATGACTTAAAATGTAAGGATTGTCGAATATAATCTGATCTAAAGTACCCTCGTAGTCATCTTCTTCTACCTCACAACCCCAATGGTTTGAAACCAATTCGTGAAAGTCATCCATATCAATCTTGATGCCAAATCCAAATTGAACATCAGAACAGTTTAATTCGCCCTCAACAGAGCCTGAAATGTCTACACCCATCATATCCTCCTAATGATTATTAAATCCAACGAACGATTGTATCGCCCTTAAAACCTTTCTCAAACACGAACCAACAGAAACACAATGCTGATCCGTTCCCACCACTCTTTTTGTCATTGTTCTTCCAAATACCAATACGAGCGGAATTAACATACACATACTTTGGTGGAGTATTCTCGAAGAACGATTTTCTGCCCTGGCTTTCAAGAAACTGAATACGCAACAGGAATAGAACCATAGAGCCATCTTCGATCTTGTTCAGAGCCTTTTCTATAAACTTCTGAGCCAGCTTATACGGTGGGTTTGTTAAGATGTCGCCTTTGAAGATTTTATCGTCTGGTGTTTCAAGGAAGTTTTGGATATACACTCCATTAAAACCACGATCTACGATGTCAGAACCGATAACCTTGTGACCACGATCCAATAGCACTTGTGCCAATGCTCCATCACCGACTGCACATTCCCATACAGTTTCGGATAAATCTCTCACACCATCTGCTTTCATCTTATCGAGAAAGTTGATCAGAGCCTGTGGATCGGTTGCATAGAAATCATCTTGCTCTCTACCTCTCACAGAATGTGCGGAAGAACCAACCATTCTGGCTACACTTATGTTTTTCTTTTCTTCACTCATAACTCTTTCCCTTTCTGTGTAAATCCAATCCATTGACCGTTTCGTAAATACCATTCCCCATCTACTTTCCTCAAAGAGTGCATCATCTTTAATGAGTGATATACTCTTTGAAGATTTACAGAGGGTTTTCCAGGGTGAGCCAAATCACTTGCAAGCATCTTAAAATAGGCATCTTCTGTAAGCTCTGAAAGAGCAATAAAATCCATCACAGATGTTTGTGCTAAGGTTCGGTTAATCATTCGATCTTTATCTGACCAATTTATGTTTTCTAGCTTTGGTGGCTTATTCATACCAAAGCCATAACTTTTTCGAGTGTCCATTACGAAATCTCCTTTAATTGTTGCAACTGAATTGTTGCTGTGTGTTTGTTGTATAAGGCTTGCAAACCAATGTAGCCTTGTATCTGTTCAAAATCTTTATCTGACCGTTCCAGCATCGTTGCCAGACCTTGTGTAGCACCAGAGTGTAAAACTGCTCTAATCCACTTTCTAAGGGTTCTAGGGAGCTGTACTTTCTTATTGACCACAAGACCTGTGACAAGCTGTCTGCGATGCTGTCCATTGATGTGTATCTTGTGTTCTGCCAATCGATAGCCAATCCCACGCAATCTCTTGCGAATACGACCAATCAATCCCTTTGGAATGGCATCACCAGAGATCGTAATGTCGTCTGCGTATCGAGTATAGGCTAGACCATCTTTCTCACATTCAACAAGCAACCATTGGTCAAACTTGTAAAGCACCATATTGGCGATGTGAGGACTGCAAGGGCTACCCTGTGGCAACTCACCTCTCCAAGTGCAAAGAGCCACTTTGTCGTCCAAATCTGAGCCTGTAAGACCATAAACATCTGAGAGAACAGATCGGACAGCTTTGGCTTTTGTGCTACCAAAGAAGTCTTTAATGTCGATGTTCAACACCTTGTTCTTGCCAACATGTGGCTTGGCATTATCAACAATGGATAAACCAGGAACAAAGCCTGTGGCACATTTGTGTGGCATCTGTGAGTACAGAACATCATTCAAGAAGTCTGTTTGTTTTTGCTTTAATTCTTCCGATGGAGCTGTGATCCATCTTACTTTGCCATTCCCTTTGGATATGGAAAAACGATTGTATTCATTATCGTACATTGTATTCTCTGTTTTTGTGTTCTCGTAAGAACGGTGTATTTATTCTGTAATTCGTTTTAAGAAATTGATCAAATGTTTTTTGGTCTTTGCCATAATTTTTTAGGCTTTTCAACCTTGCCTACTTTATCTTTGATCGGCTCTATATACTTCTTCTCGAAGTCTTTTGGTGACATAAAGGAGAGATCGCCTGGCTCTACATCTAATGCTTGCGATAAAAAGAAAAGGTCACGCAAAGACAGCTTTGTATCTCCTGTTTTCAATCTTCTCATTCTACGCATTTCAGAGTGCTTAAATGGTTCGTAATCGCCTGTGCATCTCTGTTTCGCTTTTCTATACGCATGAACCAGAGAATGGGTGTCCATATTCTTTTCGTGTATCAATCTGCGTAGGTTGATCAAGGCATAGTCCCAAGGTGATGTTTTTTTGTTTTCGCTCATTGCTCCACCCCCATCTTCCAAATGCTTGGAATATACTGTTTGCCCCCAAACTCAAAGTAGATGGGAAAAGCTAGTGAATGATCTTGAAAGGCTACATTGACCATCTTGCTCTTGCCAAACTTAATTTTAAAGCTGTGGTCACGATTTACATAATGCTCTCCATTCAAAGTATCGTGCAAGAGATCAACCATTGGAGCTGTCCATAAGGTATCACAATCTACGATAATGCGATCACCATCACCATCGAGAATGACAGAAAAGCCTTTATCTCGAAGATAATCAATTGCATCTAGGTGCATCACATTGGGAATGTATTGCTCTATAATCGCACCATTATCTGTCCAATCTGGGTTCTCTGCAATACGGTCACGAATAAAGCTAAGAGCTTCTGACTGCGTGAATAATCTGGGATCACCACCCATTCCAGGCACATAACTGCCATCTTTGTTTGTAATCATCAACATTATTTTTCCTCCTCTTTCCAACGATTTTTGAAGTGTCGTCTATACATATAATCTCGATTAAAGACCTTTTTGAGCCATTGGTTTCTTGTCTTATCCGCAACATTGGTGGATAAACCGATATGGTTTCGCAAGTCTGAAGTCGTAATCTGACTATCTTCCCAAATACCCAATTCGTCATTCCATCTGGATACCAAAATAGGGCTACCTTGCAATTGCTCTGTCACCCAAATGCGAAATTGCCATTCTTCAATGTTGTTTTCATTTATCGATCCCAAATCTAAACTCATTGTATAAGAAATTAAGGTATCAGTAATAGGATTCATACACTTCTTCACAGAAGTCGGTTGTTCATTTTCATCTTTCTCGAAGAACCAATGATTACTACCTCTTACCTCAATTCGATTATACGCATTGTCACCCAGACCAACCTTGATATAGCAATTGCTATCCCAATCCTCTACCTTTTCTAAGCTCCAATCCAAACTCATTATGCACCCCCTAAAAGTTTCTCTAATGGCATATCCATCCACTCTAATGGAGCTGTATCTACTGCATTGCCCTCATCATCTTCAAGCCAATGGATCGTATCTTCTCGCTCAAAGATGGTTTCACCAGCCTTAAAGACCATTCTGCCTTGATAATCCATATTGCACTCTGAAAAGATGACATCAATTATCAAATTGGGGTACTGCTCTGATAGCTTTTCTAAAACAGGTATCGGAGGACTCCAAGCTGTTGAGAAAGCCAATGCAAACCCATTGTCTGGCTGTACTCTACTCTCACAAACATCTACTGCGTTCCACTTCGTACCCCACATTGAGCTTTGGTAGTGATAGTTATTGTCAGGCAAGGTTTTCACCAAAGGCTCAATCCATTCTTCTGTTTGCGAATTAAAGCCCAAAAGCAAACTCGTCAAACGCAAAGGACAAAACTGAGCAAAATCAAATGGAATATACCCATCTGGCTTGGTCGCATATTCAACAGGCTCTGAGATGTGTTTAATGAACTCTCCAAAAGTGTTCGCATCGATTGAACGGACATAACCCCAATCGCACTTGATCTTCTTCCAAACATCTTCCCACTTGTCTGACAAGTTATCCTTATCAAAGCCTTTCCAGATGTGGTTTATGGTATTGAAGATTTGCGTGTCAATCTCAAAATTGTTTTTCACTCTATCGTGCAATATAGCCACAGACAGATCTTCGATGTAGCCTGGTTCTAATTGCTCTTGAATAATCATCACCAAAGCTCTTGCACCAGCAATCTTCTGGCTACTGACTGTTTCTACCAATCCATCCTTAAAGGTAGCCACATCTTTGTCGCTACCAATAAAGGCTACACTATTCGCACACCAATTAGGCATATTGCACCTCCCAACCATCGTTCAACTTTCCAATAAAAGTGTTCGCAATTTCCAAGATTTCATCAACGGACTTCCAGCCAAGTACCTGTTCATAATCTTCAACACCATTAACAAATGAACCCATTCTAACAAACTTGCGTGTTTCATCGTCTAGGAGAGCAATCTCAAAAGCGGAATAGTCATCTGGACTTGCACAAAACATTCTAGGCGAAGAATACACATATTCACCAGCTTGGATCGATAGTCGGTATCTACCTTGTATTTTAATAGAGCCAGACCATTGATTAAACTCTGGATGCCCTGGAGAACCCTCTCTAATCTCAAAACATTCTTTGAACATCTGAAGTGTAATCTTCTCGACAGGCTGTCCCTCTCGATGAATGGTATCAAAGTATTCACCGATCAAAGTAGAGTATTCTTTCCCCATAGCGATAGCCAATGTTCTGACCAAAGTCACTTCTTGATCTTGCAAAGTCATATCTTCTAAGTCAAATACACTTGTGGCTGTTTCAATGATGTCCTCTGCCTTGGTCTTGTGCTTTCTGCAAAGTCGCTTAAATGCCTTGTTCTCTTGTAATGTTTCCATTGTTATTTTCCTCTTGTTTTGCTCCAACAGAGCTGTGGGTTATGTGGGTTAATCTTTCGTTTGTAAATTGTTTCGAGTGTTCTTCTGGTTCTTCTATGTTTTCACCAAAGTGCCTTGCCATATCTTCAAGAATGTCACCAAGTCGGTTGTGGAAATGGTTTGACACCTTTTCCACAACCTCGTCAGTAGCACCAGATGACTTCAATACTTCGATAATCTCTGGTATATCAAACATTAGTCATTCTTCCAAGAAAAAGAAATAGCTCGCTCAGTCATAGCGGAACGGACTGTTTTGTGTGCGTTTTGACCTATTTGATACATTACATCTTGACCAGCTATATTTAAAGAAATGCTACCAGCGGTTTCATACATTGAAACATCGCTTGCACCCTCATATGTACTTTGTGAGATTGTTGGTGTGGTCAAATCTGCTACTCCAGATGGTGCTTCGGATTTGTCGCTCAACTCTTGAACGGTGTGCATAGAGCCAACTGATTTAACATGATCGGCATTAAGTAGGTACTTGCCATCGACAAGTATGTATTTTGTGTCTGTGGACATAACTCTCCTAAGAGTTTGGGGTTTAAATGGTTTCCAGAACAGAAACCGAAGTGAAATGAATATAATTGGTTTGTGTTTTTTATCAATGAAATTAAGCAATAATTCCATCTTTTTTTGCTCTACCGACAAGCCTTGCTCCCATTGAACGCAATAGACTGTCTGGCAACTTCTGATCTCCCACTTGGACTACCAAGCCAAGCTCTCTCATTCGCTTACATTGGGTGTTTAGCCAGGTTTCTGCGGATATGGTAGGATTGTCCCACTTGTCAAAGGAAAACTCGATTAAATCGTGTTTGAACAGCAAATCTTTCTTATTCTCGATAAGCCTATCAATGCTCTCCAACATCTTCTCCAATCGATCAGCATACTTGACAGGATCATCAATAGCGGAGAGGTAATTTAAATCATTCTCCTTGATAGCATCGAACATATTGGTTTTCACGAAGATCAAAACTTTATCTTCTCTGGGATCATTGATGTTGCTTGCAACAATCTTTGAGAGCTGTCCATCAAGCCATCCCATATTTAGTTTTATATCGGCATATCCATTGTGAGGGGACAAGCCCCTCACATCAGAACAAGCCATTGTAATAGGTACATACATGGCTTTCCCCTTTATCCGATCACAAGTTTATTATCTTCAACCAAGATGTTCTCGGTGAAACGAACAATTTGCTTATGGGTTTCCATCTTCTGAGCTGGTCGAACCTTATGTGCCCCAAAAGTCATAGAGTTATACAATCCCCATAATGAACGGTCGCCTTGAAACTCTGTGTATGGTGCATCAAGCCAATGCGATTGGGCATCCAAGTATGCGGAACGATTGAGAGCATCTTCAACCTGTGCCATTGCCAACAGATACAATCCTTGCTTTTCACTAATCTGTGTCCCCATAAGGGTTTCTCGCCAGGCAATTTTGTCTTTGTAGCTTTCTTTTCCACCGTTGAAAGCCTTGACAATCATATCGTCCAAATCTTCCATAATAGTACCTCTATGGGCTCTCATTATGGTGACATCGCTACCTGAGATCATAAGATTACTACAAATGAATACAGAAGCTCCTGTGGCGATACCAAGACTAGCGGAGCGGTCATAAGTTGAACGGACAGCAACAGAGAACGGTAGTGTAGGATCGTCTGTTTGGAATTGCATATTAAGGAAAGCTCTCTTACCCTGATGAGTGATTTCGAGAGTATCACGAAGATGTTCATACCCCTCCTCTTTCGCTTGGTTCATTACCTTTTCATAGACCAAATGATGTGGAATAGTTTTGTATCTTTTGGTTGGCTCTGGTGCGATAATAGCTCTCAGTTGGGTTAAATTGTCCAAGACAATGTGTTTACTTTTCTTTGGCATTTCTGCTCCTATGTTATGAAGTGCTACGAAATTGTAGCTTGGGTTAAAAAATCGTGTAAATGTTGTTCAATTGGCTGGTTCAAAATGATGTATCCATCATTTATCTCTCTGAGGTCGCAACCTATCGAGAATGAACCAAGATGTTCTTTGTACCAAAAGACTTGATTTTGGTCATACAATGATAACACCTTTTGCATATTATCCTTTATCAAGGCTACATTATTTTCGCCAATTTTAATTTGTGTTTTTTTTACTTTTCTGAATGACATTCTCTCTGCCTTATCAAAAGATAGAAAGCCACCATTCTGCATTGATAAATTAAGAAGTAATTGATCACGATCTACGGTTATCGCACCGTAATCGCCAAAGTTTATCAATCCAGAAACCGTAGAAAATTGGTCACGCAATAAGCGACCACACAGCTCTCCTACACTAAGGTTTTGGAATTGTGCAACCAGGCTAATCATATAGGCTAAGTCAGTTTCTAACATCACAGCCAATCGAGATTTATTTCCGTATAAAGACATTCCTTTGGTGTTGTCTGTGACTTTCTCCAAACAAGACTTTTCCTCAGAGGAAATTGTGTGTAATCTGTTCCATCTAGCCATTTTTACCCTCCATATTCCATAATGCGTAGATACCCTGTTCCTTTAGCTTGCACTCACACATTATGTCAATGTCAAGCCCATAAGTATCTGGAACAGTCCAATATAAATCGCTGTGAGCCTGTGGCTTTGTCTTTGGCTCATTCTTCTCGATGGAACGACTTTGGGAATAATGAGTGACAGGCTTGATGCTTTTATCTTCCCAAGTCAAGCAAGCCAATTTCAGAGCCTGTTCTTCTGTCAGTCCATCTGGCAACAGAGAATGGTGATGATAATCGAAAACAATGGGTACTCTGGTCAAGGGGAATACCAACTCGTATAAGTCCCTGACAGACCACAGAGAGCCTTTATCATCATTCTCAAAGGTCAATCTGCTACGAGCTGACTTAGAGAGCCTAGAAACAGCATTTTGAACCCTTTGTGCTGTAAACTCTTTGCTCTCATAGACAGCTCCGACATGAATGTTAATCTTGGAGCGGTGGTCTTGTGGTAGTCCCATCCAATCCATTACTTCTGCGTGATGTTCGATCTCTTTGAGCGAGTTTAATTGGGTTTCTTCTCTGACACTCGCAATCTTGACAAAGTGACCTGGGTGATACGATATACGATGACCGTACTGGCTTGCAAACTTGCCACAACGGTCTAAAATGTCTGCGATGCTATCCCAATCTTTTAAGTCACAAAGATCGTACTCTGATGACCAAGGAAACATCTCGCTAGACATACGGTAAAAGCGAATGTTGTGATCTTCGTTCCAATGGAAAATCTTCTCCAAGTCTGTGATGTTCTGGAGAACCAATTCTGAAACATAATCAAGACCATTCTTCTCGAATGTAGCCTTACGCATAGTGCGATTTGTTGTCACTCTCTTGCTCTTTGGCAAAGAGTTTAATTCTGTATTGATACAAGCATAACCGTACATAATGATACTCTGAATGTGTTCTCGTAAGAACGGTGTGTAAAAAAACTTAAAATGTAAAGAAAAGAATAGACAGGGACAAAGCCCTGTCTATTCAATGGGGAAATGGTAGCCAAGATTGAAATCTTGCGTCCACCTTCAGGAGGAGTCCTTCCTGGAGGCAGGATATTCACGAGCTGAGCTTCGAGCTGCTGCTGCTTGAATTATAGCTTGAAATGCTAGAATTATGAGGAAGCTGAATGGCGTGGCACACGCAATGATAGCTTACAGCTTGCGGTCAGAATTATAGCACGAAAGCTAGAATTCAAGCATACTTACACCAATGGCGGAACACCATTGTCCATACCATAACAGTATGAGAAAAGCCAAGATTTATAGTGCTAGTGAAACACTTGAACGAAATAGAAATGAATACCCAATGGGCAAACAAATACGATAAATGAAAGCCCATTGGGTAATCAAATAAAGCCTAGTTGTTCGGTAGCTACCGCATCTTTTTTACAAGAAGATACTAAACTTGTCTTGCAAGAAATGTCGCAATAGACTTGCGTGGCTAGATTGGAAGTGGGGTAAACTTACTTACCAGGACTTACCAGGAACTTCTTCTGGTGAAAAAACTTCTTCTTCTGGTGATCAGAGTGATACAACGGTGTTTCCGTAGCATAAGAGCTTACAGCTCGACATGCTAAAGGAATAGACTTGTCTAAGCCGTTGGATACCGATGATCACCAGAAGAAGAATAATAAACAATGGCGGAACACCATCGCTACTGAATGAACAGTATAAAAGCCAAGTATATTAACCCCTACTGAGAGGGTTATGTTGGCGAACCAACAATATGGGTGACGAATATAATGCAAGAGAATGTCAAAGAACAGGTGGCTAAAGCCAGCCTAAGAAATCAGTTTTGTCTGGTGCAATAAACTTGCGTCCCCAGCTAGGATGGCTGGGAGCTGAACTCAGCTGGGATGTAAGCTGGAAGCTCAGGATGTTTCCCATCGTGTCCATGAGGTACGATTTGTGCTTTTCTCTTTTGCCAACCTTTTATTGGAGGAAAAAGCTCGTTAGAGCTTGTACGAGAATAAAAGCCGACCAAAAGAGAAAATCGATCTTGATCGAAACAATCGTCCGAAGTGGTACTCGATGGGAAACAGACTATCTAACAACGGTGGCGGAACACCACCCATACTGAATACATAAGAAACAGTATAAAAGCCAAGTATATTAACCCCTACTGAGAGGGTTGTGTTGGCGAACCAACAATGTGTCCCCAAGACAAAACAATGATTTCAAAGAGCATTTGGCTTTTGAGCCGAACAGAAGAAATAATGATTTCGTTTCCGTTATGTATAGTATATAGCCTTTACAGATTTAATCGTCAACAAATTAGGCAAACTTTTTTTATTTCTTTTTCTGTGGTGAAGATCCAAAACCTTACTCTATGCCCATCAGACCGCAATTGTAGAAGAAGATCATCTGTTTGATCATACCCAATTATATTCTTCTGAAATGAGATCATAGAACAATTGGAGCTGTACTATTCTGATAACAAGATCAAGTGCTATGCAATCCACAGAATAGCCCCATAAAGCTCTGAAAGGCAAAACAGACATCAACACACCCCTACAAATAAGAAAAGGCTTGTATCGTCAAATACAAGCCCTTAAAACAAACAAATGGAAGAACAGAAAGAATAACGGATTACATCTGCGACCAACGATCTACAAACTCATTGTGGTATGCAACATAATCGACTTGTGCTTTACGCAAACCATCTTTTACTGATCTCACAAACTCAGATTGGTTGTTTCGCTCAAAACACTCATCGAATGAGCGAAGATGCTCCTCTAAATCAATGTGACTTGGCGGATTATCTACCTGGCATTGCACTTGGAATACTGCATCTTGCATACTCTCACCTGTATAACTGCGAAGATGTTCCCACTTCTCACAGGTTGGAATAATTTGATAGTAGTCACCAGCAAGCCAATTATTCACTCCTTTAAGGCACTCTGTTCTGACAAACTCAAATGCACCAGTATCTTCATCAATCGCATTGTAGCTATCCGCATACTGGAAACAGAAGTGTGATAAATCAAATGGCTTGCGGTCAAATTGGAGCTGTACCATTCGTGTCTGTTGGCGGTTGGGGACAATAGAGAATACACCTGTCGTATTATCTCGAACAATGTCACAGATAAGAATCTTGTCTGCATCCAATTCTTCCCAATTCAATCGTGACAAATCTTTCTGACAACGATCATCAAGTAAAATTGGATCATCACCGAAATCATCACCTCTGCGATAAATCTCTGCTGGAATGTTAATGTAGATGTCACCACCCTCATAGTAGAAATCTTGCTCTAAATTGAGTTTTGCTCCTTTGTACTCGATAGAGAATGGTTTGTTGGTTGGAATGATGATCTTGGGTTTTGTCTTTGGAAAATTAGCCATTGTTGGGCTCTCCTAATTTGGGTTATTGATTAAATGAAATAAGTGAGAGCAAATCGCCCTCACTTGTATATACGAAACCAAATCTGAATACGGACAGGTTTCTGCAAACTTTTTTAAATTAATTTTGAAACACGATCTTGTCTGACCAAACTGTTTCGTTTTCATCGAAGTTTTGCCACACATCGATATGTACCTTTCTATTCTTCAAATCTATGAGAATGTGACCACCGCCACCCTCATTATTGTACCAATCCACATCGGAGCTGTCCATAATGGCATATCCGATGCTCTCTACATCACCATCAATTTTGTCCAAAATGGGCTTGTAATCTTCTCTAGGAATACACTTGGTACATTCAAAATCCTCGAATACATAAGAGCCATCATATCCACCGCTGTCACCAGAACCAGAAAACTCTGCTCGAATGATGTACTCCAATCCAAGCTGATCAATAGCCAATAAATGGGCTTTCTGTTCATCTGTCCAGAAGTCATCATCGAAACTGACCTCTTGGGCATACTGCGTATGTGCTGCTACTTCACAGAGTGACAAATCCATATCGACTTCAATCTTGTCATCACCCAGGATAAACGAGAACAAAACCTCTCCACCGCTCTCTTGATACCAGTATGAGAAGTCGATCCCATCGTCCCAATTGAAGTCCAGGACTTCTTCTACAAAGTCACCAATTATGGTGTCATATTCTTTCTCAATAGGCTTGAGCAAATCAGTCAAGAGTTTACGACTTTCTTTAAGTTCTTGACTGTCACAATAGCGAATATGGTCGATCTCTCTGTCCAGCATTTCAAATGTGTTAAAATCAAAGCCACCATAGGTGTAATCTCCCCAATTTCCATACAGACCTACCGTACCCATAATAGTGCCTTGTGATAGATCAATGCCATTCTCTTGTGAAATGGATTTAACCTTTTCACGCATTTCTTTGAGAGCTGTTTCCAACTTGCTTGTATCAATTGCTTGCATTATTCACCTCCGTTTTCTGCAAGATTAAATGTTTCTTCTTGTACCGACCATTCATTCTCTCCGTAGCGACTATCGATAGACCATTCGTATTTAATCTGCT
>Ga0255761_10000596_pt1 | contig 33842 bp, 47 predicted proteins | sample 071ome_29_FD_179961 | JGI IMG/M metagenome (GOLD analysis project Ga0255761, IMG submission 179961) | Coastal salt marsh microbial communities from the Groves Creek Marsh, Skidaway Island, Georgia - 071407BT metaG (version 2) | ecosystem: Environmental > Aquatic > Marine > Intertidal zone >... | reverse complement strand
CAAGTATTCGATTGTTTTTGACGTGAAAGAGTAGCAGTCATTGTTTTGAAAAAGTAAGTAAGTCCATCAGGGAAATGGTGGAGGTACTTATTTCTCTGTCACCCTCAGACAGAGATATAAGAGGCGTCTTTTACTTGCGTAGCCTCGGTAAGGTGGTTAGACCCTTTTCCACAAGTGTTACAACTAATTTAAGAAACGTTACATTCCTTAACGTGTTGATGTATTTATAATACTACGGTTTTCACCACCTGTCAAGTCCCAATTTGGGGATTCCCATTTGGGGACAGGGGCGAAACCCGAAGACATGGCTAATATACAATAAAAAACCCCCACGGTCAAGTGGAGGTTTGTCTTTATTTTTGAATATAAAGTAGAAGTCTATCTTGGATTATTTCGAAAAATTTAATTTCAAAATTTTCAAATGACTTTCTTACACCTTCTTCGCTGACGTAACTCCAGTCTTCATTTTCATTAGTACCAAAGAGTCTGACATCATCGATAACTACGATTGCACTTTCACCTTTATAGTGTTTATCAATCAAAACACACTCCTCAATGAGAGGAACATCAAGATGATTTCTTGCAGTGTTACCAGAAGAGTAATGAGCATCTAACCAAAAGAATGCCTTGTCATTCTCAGTGATACTATTCAGATACTTTGGAAGTTCAATTAAACTATCACCACGGATATGAGTGCAATGTGGAATAGAATCTGTAAGGGGTTTTGCAAATGCGTAAAGTTCTTCAGATAATTCTACAGTCCATATCTTTTTAAAATAACGAAAGATGGAGTTGATACTGGCACCATAAGAAGTACCAGTTTCAATAAAAGTAGAATATTCATTTACATCTTCAACCAAATTTTCAAGTTTAGTTGCATATGTATTCAGGTCTTCAAGGGTAAGGGAAGCAGCCATATTTTTATATCAAGCAGTTGTAAGAACAGAAGTCCTCACATATTCTAACACTTTTTCCGGAGAAGACCAATTATAAGGATCTTCAGAAGCGTTATCTTCTTTACCATCTTCCATGAAGATCTGTTCGATCACACCATCATTAACAACCATGGCATAACGCCAGGAACGAGATGCAAATCCAAGATTGAATTTCTTCACAAGCATACCCATAGCAGTCGTGAATTCACCATTACCATCGGGGATCAGTTTGACTTTCTCAATGTTCTGATCTTTTGCCCATGCATTCATCACAAAGGCATCATTGACAGACAGACAATAGATCTCGTCAACACCTGCTTCTGCGAACATGTCATAGAAGGATTCATAACCAGGGAGTTGGTAAGCACTACAAGTAGGAGTGAATGCACCAGGAAGGGCAAACAGAACTACTTTCTTTCCGTTGAAGAGTTCCTCGGTAGAACGAGTCACAAACTCTCCGTCTTCACGGAACATAAAGTCCACTGAAGGGACTACAGATTTTTCTTCAGGAGTCAGTTGAGGCATGTTTAGCTTTTAATTCAGGATTAGGTTTACTTGGTTCAAAGGGCGTCCGTGATAGATTCTTAATCACGATGAACGCATCTTTGTTGTACTTGCGAACACCATAAGGTGTTGCCCATTTTTCATTATAGTTTTCACCTTGGTTGATACCAGATACGACAGTACCACCGATATCTACGGAGATATCATCTCCAGTTTCCCACCCAAGTTTTTCAACAATTGTAGAAATCTGTTCAATGATACCTGGTTGAGACATTACTCGTTCTTCAGGTTCAAGATTTCCAGTCACAGGTTCTCCTCTTGTTCGGTAAGAATGGTACAATCACTAGTCGGATAGGCAACACAAGTCAAGATGAAACCTTCATCCATCTGTTCATCATCCAAGAAGGATTGATCGCTGTTGTCTACGGAACCAGAGATGAGTTTTCCTGCACAAGCTGAACAAGCACCTGCTTTACATGAGTAAGGGAGGTCAATACCTGCTTCTTCTGCAGCTTCAAGGATGTATTGATCGTCAGCACATTCAACCGTAGTTTCAGTACCATCGGGAGTTTGGAAGGTGACGTTATATGTAGTCATGATTTGAAGTAAACGACAGTAAAAAGTTTATCAAGAAAATCTTAAGAAGTCAACAGACTAGATGGGGTTATATGCGGGAATCATCATACCCCCATCCATGTCGTCGTCATCGTCAGTGTCATTAGCGGAGCCAATAGCACTAATGAGAATCCATGCTCCCAGCATCATAGTTGCTAGGAGAATCATCACCATACTCCAGGAATGATCTGTCCAGTGGTGAGGTAGGAACCGACGGCAGCAACAAAACCAATCATTGCAGCACGGGCGTTGAGGATCTCGGCCTCAGGGGTGAATCCAAATTTCATTGTTCTTTCTCCAGTGATTTGTTGTAAATAACGACTCTGCCATTTTCGTGAGTGAATACTAGTTCATCATCGTGCCCCCAGCAGAGTTCTTCGTATAGGGCATTAAGTTTCCTCATGTCTTCCCACAAGGCATTTTCATTAGACATCAATAGGTTTCACACACTTTCTCTACAGAATATGCCAACAATACAAAGAAGGCAACAGAAGTAATTGTAAATAAAGATGAAATCATTGTCTGTCTCAGAAGATACCAAAGAAGAATTTGCCGTTGATGGCATAGGCGACGAAGCCCATAACAATACCCATCATTGCCCAACGACCATTGTACATTTCACGTTGTTGCATTGGGGAGAAGAGACCCTTGCGGTTGTACTCTTCCACAACCATTTGAGGTTCTTTGGCGAACATATTTTGTTGGCCATATTCGTTAGTTGTTACAGTCATGTCACATATTGTTGTAAATCTTTACATATTATATAGTAAAAAAGGAACCCTGTCAAGGGCTCCTTTGTAGTAACGATTACTGTTTAAATTATTACTTTATGAATCTCTGACATTTCTCTACGTTTTTTCTACAAAAATTATATACATACGAATCAACATCTATATCCATTGTATAGTGAGCGTGCATGTGCATACCCTGAATCAAAACTAGAAACCCAACAACCAAAAGATTGAAGTGCGTAACTGGATGAAAGAGAATTTTTTTAATCATAAAAAAAGAGGGGAATCTCACCCCTCAGTTTTATCTGATCAGATTATCAGAAGCTGTACTTCAGACCAGCTTTGGTGCCGTACGAATTGGTCGTACCGTTGACGAAGGAGATTTCGCCATAAACACCAAGACGATCGGTAGCGGCGATAGAACCGCCAGTCTTAGCAGAGAACTTGGTCTCAGCAGCGCCACCGTCGGGGCTGACAACCGAAGGGCCACCCTGGATGTACCAGGCAGCAGCACCAGAGGTGCCTTCGTAACCTACATGGAAGTCAGTGGTGGTTCCGGTGTAGTCGCTACCAGCGAAACCAGAGTTGGCTTCGATGTTAACGTAAGGCCCTGCAAACGCAGCACCAGCGAAAAGGGGAGCAGCAGCGGCAGCTGCGAATACGGATTTGATCATTTTAGATACCTCGTTAGTTTACTTGCGGAATGGTTACCCGCAGATGACGGGTCGGGTTCGACTTTCCGACCGCGATTAATAATGTACCACAACTAAGTGGTTCGGGCAACAAGACCTAGGCGAGTAGTTGAGGCTTCGGTTTGTTGTAAAACGTAACATTACGTCACGTCTTGTTATTTATATTACCTTAACTTTAGGTTAATGTCAAGCCATTGCAAAATGTAGGTCATTCATGTCAGATATTCTTCTTTCTGCAAAATCTTTTTGCAGAAATGGTTGATATTGTTTTTGAATTAACTTATCATAATCAAACTGAATTCTATACCCCAATCTATCTGGAGCGGATCCATTTTCAACGGATCTATTATGAAGAGTAATACTATTGTCAAACAGTAATATATCGTGATCGTCCTGATATTTGTGTTCGTATATGTATTCTTCGGTAAATAACTCTTCACTGATTTTAGTAAGAAGTTTGGTACTCTCTTCTTTACTCATTCCTTTAATATAATCTATTGTCCATGGAGTATAATGAAGGCCCTTTATTTCACCAGGACTTTTAATCACTAATGGAAATTCTGTATTTTTATTTGGACACTGATTACTGTGATAATAATGTGTTTGTTGTTGGTCATATCCGACCATAGTCTCTAGATATAATCGATTTTTATCATCAAACTCTCTATGTTTGGTTCTAAAATTATGAACTAGTACCATCTCATCCAATTCACTTTTAAATGATTCAGATTGTTTTTCATACCAATCAACGGTTGTACAAAATCCAGTAGAACTCCCTACCATATTTTCTACTCCCATCAAAGCCACACCAGGAGTAAAGGCTAAACTACCACATTCATTACTATGCCAGTACAATTCTCCATCACCAAAAAGTCCAATAGACCTGCCTTCAGAGTCTTTCTTGGGCGTAATTCTAAGCATACCAGGACACTTTCTATCAACAACCCATCTCTTATCATTTAAGAGATCATTACGATCAGACTCATCTAATAGTCTCTTTAAAAGTAGTTGTCTTACTGGTTTACCATATTTTTTATACAATTGAAGTGGTTTTAACCAACGTGGATCTCCAAACTTTAAAACTAAATCATAATAAGTTTTATGATCTATATTATTACCACGAATAATAGTCACCAAAGAATCAAGATGGATTTTACCAATTTCCATCCATTCTTCTTCAGTGACATTGTTGAGATCTATATCATCAATAAAAACACCAAATCTACCTAAACCAGGAATTTTTGACAGTTTCATTAGCTTTGTTGTGGTGGTTGAGCTTCAGAAGTTCTTCCCAGATAAGGATCAAAGTCCATGAGTCTATCAATTTCTAAATCGGATCCTTTTGTATGCCAAAGATTCCTAAGTCCATCATGAGATCCTCTATGGAAAATTTCAATATGTTCCGGATGAATAGAAGAACCCAATTCAATCCTATACAAAAATAGAGGGATAGAAAAAGTATTTCCAGAGTTATATATTAAATCATCTGCGACAGCACGAGGTTTAATTGCATGGTCCAACTTATATTTTTCTCCACGACAATGAAGTCTAACTACCTTTTCTGCATGATGTCTGGTAATAATATAACATGCCGTAGAAAAATCATTAACAAATCTACGATGTAGATTGACATGAAGAGTTCCTGGACAAATAATTGCAAGTTGAACTACATCGTAATCATACGGAAGTCTGGCAACAAATTGATTCCAAGTAAAATTCCAATACTTAGCAACTTCAATATCAACATCATCCTCCATAACAATACAATATGGAGAATCAGAAGTTTCCAAATAATGTTTAAGAAGTTTTAAATGAGACGTTACACATCCAACTTCCCCAGAAGACATGTTTGCGGGATACCTTCCGTGGATAATGTCACTCAGGTCATCATCTCTACCGTCATATGCAGAGATACGTTCATAGTCGTCAATTTCCCAACGATTAAACATTCCCTCCATATAGGTCTTTCTCTCTGGTTGGCCATCTAAATTGATGTAATAGATAGGTCCAATTCCTTTAAGTTTGTAAGAAGATTTGTTCTTGTCCATTACAGTAGTTTCCATCAAATAACTTCCCAACCTTCGCAATAAAGATCACTAGTATCGTTTTGTGCGTATGCAGGACCAAACCACATTTTAGGGGCTACAATCTTGCCAGCACCATTCTGCAACCAAGCACCCCACCAAGACAAAGTAGAGTTTGCAATAATACCACCTTTACAATTCGCCATAATACAAAGGTCAACATATGGAGTATAGGATCCATCTGGATATTTCTCTTCTGGAGTAGAAACGTAAAATCTATCTGGTTTAAAAATTTCTTGTTCCATAACCCACTCAGGCGAATCTGAGACAACAATAACTTCTTGATCCTCTGGGAAGAGTTCAAGTGCCTTTTCGTAGTACTCTAGAGGTTGGGGAGGATGTTGATCCGAACATTCTGTATATGCCCATTTAAATCCACGAGCATCAACAAGGTTGGGATCACCACGACGAACATGCAAGAAAATGGGATCATTTAGTTGATCTACAAATTCTTTTACTGGATTTGTTAGATCATCATGGAAAGTAAATTCACTACGAATAGTATCTTTAATATGTGCAAAGTACTTTTCCGTCTGAAAAAATCCATGAATGGAAACATCATTTGGACACAATTGAAGAAGTTCCTGATCAAAATTGAATCCACGTTCCTGAACGATAGGAGCATGACCACGATCTAGAATATATTGATTGGTAGACTTGACATCATCCATTAGGAAACAATTTGCAAGACTATAATTATCAACTCTAGAAATTCCGAAAGGTGGAATACACCAATCATATCCTTTTGCTGCAGCAATACCTCTTAATGCTGCATACTGGAACATTTGGTTCCCTAAACGACCAATGTTACCAAGATGATTAAACGCCAACATTTAATTGTTCTCCCCGTTGTCTAATGTAAGGTTGTTGTTCATAATACTGTACTAGTTTTTCTGCATCCCAAGTTCTAATATTTTGCCATAGATTATGATTATCCATAAACTTTGGATTATTGTAGTGAGAATTGAATGTTCTACCATGTTCAAAATGATAGATTACATCATTTACTCTACCAACTTTAAATCCCAGAGCATTTAGTCTATAGTAGAATTCACAATCTTCTGCTCCCCAAGAAAGAAAATTTTCATTCCAGAGTCCTACTTTAATCTCAACGTCTCTCTTAAGCATTTGTCCCCAACCAATTGTGGATGGAAGTTTGAATTTATACTCATCCAATACTGAAAAATCAAAATTGGAATCTAAGAATTGATTAAAAGCCGGAGCAGGATAATTGACACACCAAACATAAGCACCACATCCAAAAGGATAAACCGCATCAAGTCTATCACTTTTGATTAGATTATATGCAGTTTCATAACTAGACTTGGGAAGAACTACGTCTACATCGTAATTATAAACTACTCCAGTATCTGAAGCAACCAGCAAATCATTAAGAATCCTTGTCTTATGAAAAAACTTATCTCCAGATTCTTCAAAAATATGTGTCAACATATTAGTGTTCACATATTTTTTAATTTCAGGAAGTGCTCTAAACTTAAAGTGTGAGTGTGTATCTACTTCCTTTATAAGGACTTTAGACTCTGGGAAATTTTTTAGGAGATATGTTACAGATGTAATAACATTTCTAAGTCTATCTTCAGACTCGATTCTACACGGTAGTAGGAAAGTTAAATCGTTCATTCTTCTATAGCGACGGGAGATGGGTCATTATGAATCTTCACCCATCTCTCAGGGATCATATCCTTCATGTTGTAGTGTGCGTATGCAGGACCAAACCAAGGGTCGGGAACAACAACTTTACCGATATCCCCTTGCAACCATGCTCCCCACCAACTCAGAGAAGAGTTAGCAATAATCGCACCACCACACAGACTCATAAGACAAAGGTCAATGTAGGGGACGGCAGCACCGTCTCCGAAGGTTTCATAAGATGAATCAGAGAAGTGGAACCTATCACCTTGTAACCACTCTTGGCGTTTGCACCAATCAATAAGATCGGAAACAACAATCACATTTTTATCTTCTGGGAATTGTTTTAGAGCTTCAAGATAATAGTCAGCTTTACAGAGTGGATGGTATTCCTGCACCATCTGGTAAGACCACTTCTCACCTCTCCTACCAGTAAGATTTGGAGAACCTCTACGAACATGCAAGAAGATACAATTATCCCTTCCGCCAAGAGAATCAATAAACTCTTGACACGGTTCCGTATACGCTCTTTTAAAAGTGAAATCCTCACGGATAGACGAGGTGATGGCCTCGAAATACCTTTCCGTTTGGAAGATACCAGAAAAGTTCGTATTGTCTTGGCAATTATTGAAGATATCTTCATTAAAGTGCATTTCCCTATACTCTACAGTCTTGTAGAAGGGTTCTCCAGTGTTCTTATTTAGATCACAATTAGTAAGTTCAAATGCGTCAAACAAACCATAATTATCCAGTCTATCTGCTTCTGGGCCAGGAATCATCCAGTCCATTCCACGATTTGCAGCGAGACCACGGATAAATGCGTATTGAAACATTTGGTTTCCGAGGCGCCCCTCGTTACCAAGTCCTTTAAATGATACAGCCATTACTTACTCCACTCTTGAATAGTCCAACGATCAGGCACGATGTCTGATGTATCTAGGTGAGTCATTGCAGTACCAAACCACTTCTTAGGATCTGGTGCAACTACCTTACCACGATCATTTTGCAACCATGCTCCCCACCAGGAGAACGATGAGTTTGCGATAATAGCACCAGAACAGAGACTCATTAAACAAAGATCTACTTGAGGAAGTAAAGTATTTTGTAGTTTTCCAGTACCATCAATATTTTTATAAGAATATCTTCCGTTACTTTCGTTAAACAGAAAACGATCCTGTTTAAAGAACTCTTGAGACTTACACCACTCCATGTCATCAGTAAAGACGAAACAAGGAGTATCTTCAGGGAATTCTTTTAGCGCGTCTTCAAAATATGAGATAGGGAGGATGGGATGGTACTCTTCTCTGCCGATGTTGTCAGACTGACGAATATGCAGGAAAATAGGAGCATCATCCAAGCTATCAATGTACTCCATACAAGGAGTGAGATAGTCTTCTCTAAACGTGAAGTCTTCCAGTATTTCATCTTTAATGTGTGCAAAATACTTTTCTGTTTGGAAGTATCCGTCAAGACTTACATTGTCTGGACATTGATCAAAAAATTCTGAAATAAAACAATGATCATTCTCTTGTATATATTGATCTCCAACAAAACCTATGTTGGAATCCTTAACATTTGAGAGTTTAAAGGTTTCAAAAAGTCCGTAATTATCTTTATGATTATAATCTTCTGGTGGAATACAAAAATCATATCCACGTTTAGAAGCGATACCTCTTAAAGCTGCATACTGAAACATCTGGTTTCCCAGACGACCATTACTACCCAATCTATTGTAACCAATCATAATTCAATCCAAAATACTTCTTCATTGGGAATGCCAAAGATTATTCTACCATCACTTTGAGTTTTTACATAATCTTCAACAACATAAACTTTATATCCAGAATCTAACAAATCTAGACACAAACGATATTGTTGACTTTCGGTAAGAATATCTGTTCCTCCTTTATAGGAAATGTAATGAAAAGCAAATGGCAAGTTCCTGTCATTTTTTCTAATGAAATACTCTTTCAAAAACTTTGCATGTTCATTATTAAAATCATCCGTAGTTGTACCAAGATTATATTTCAATCCCAATTTCTCTGCATATTTACCAAAGGCTCTATTGTCTCTGGGTAAACAAGGACCACCAAAACCAAATCCATACTTCATGTATTTGTTTCCAATTCTAGTATCACTTGCGATAGAGGAAAGAACAGAATCAATTTCATCTTCAAGTCCAGAAAGAACAAGAACCTCACCAATCATATTTGCAAAACTAATCTTAGTAGTCATGAAACAGTTAACTGCAATTTTAACTATTTCAGCAGATGAAGTTGACATAACAGAAATAGAAGGTTTAGTAACCTGAATTCCATTGTATATTCCAATAAGATCTTCAAGATGTTTACCTTGGCCTCCTATCAAAACCATATCGGCATTTTCCAAGTCTCTGATAATTGATCCTTGTGCGATAAACTCTGGATTGTAGTAAACATCAACTCCATATGGATTGAGTTCTGTTTGGAATAGTTCACAGTCTCCTGGATTGGTTGTACATCCTACAACAAAACTTTTCCCATCCAATTCAAATTCACAAGACTGAATATCCTCAATGACTTTCCATACAGCACTCACATCATAACTTCCATCAGGCAATGATGGAGTTGCAACTAATGTATAGATTATATCACACTCTTTAATGACTCTCCTATTATCTGTCGTTGCTTCAAATTTTACAGATTTACTAAGAAGTTCTTGTACAGAAGGCTCATTAGTAGAAATGATTCTTTTATTAAGACCATCTACATAATCCTCCCTAATATCCGAAACTAAAACATCATATCCCGCACCCTCCAAGAGAAGTGCGAAACAGATACCAAGTCTTCCTGCTCCGATTAGTCCAATTTTCATAGTTTGAATGTGGGAATTTCTACCATCTTATGTTTGTTTTGCGAGTGGAACTTCTGATACACATTGATTGCATTAGTCTGTTCTTCATTCAGGAAGAGTGGATCTTCAGTTAGACCCTTCTCCATAACCCACTCAAGCATACTATAAGAAGTTCCGATCTGATCTTCATCAGTGCGACCATCATCCCAGAGACCATCAGTAGGTGCAGCAGAGATGATTCTCTCATCAACACCTAGATGTTCACCAAGTCTCCACACTTCCGTCTTATAAAGATCAGCAATAGGAGCAATATCAATACCACCATCACCATACTTAGTGTAGAAACCTACACCATAATCTTCAACCTTATTACCAGTACCAACGACGATACCACCAACAGATCCTGCAACCTGATAAAGAGTTACCATGCGGATACGGGAACGAGTGTTAGCTTGTGCAAGAGTATTAGTTGCGAACCGTTCACCGATATCATTGGATACTGTCTGTAGGAACGAATCATAAACTTGACTCATGTCAGTTTTCATAAACTCCACGTTATTAAACTTTGAAGTTAACCACTGACCATGAGCATCAGACAATGACTCTTGATTCTCTAGTTGATTGATAGGCATTCCAACCACATAGGTTTTGATACCAGTCAATGCACAGAGAGTAGAAACAACTGAAGAATCAATTCCTCCAGAGATTCCTACGACTAGATTCTTGATTTTATAATAGAGACAGTAGTCTGAGATCCATTTTACAATCCGATCTTCTAATTCATCATAGTCATGAATACGATTCATCAGTTCTTTTCCTTTGCGAGAATAACAGTGTTTTCGTAGTCCTTATCGGTAGTAAACTCAAACCGTTCACTCATCCTTTCGGTAAATTTATTATAGTAGAAATCGTTAAAGTTGACAAGGTTGTAGATAATATAAGCAAACTTAGAATTTGCAACCAACTTATCATAGTAATTCACCTGGGTATCGTAATCACACTCAGAGAGTGCATAGTTACTAATAAACAGATCAACGTCCTTAACTTCCTCTACGTCATCGCAACTGACGAACTTACACTTCTTATGGAGTTCTGGGAAGTTACTAATAAATTTTTCTTGAACTGCAACTGCTTCTGGAAGATCAACCAGAACGTATTCATCAAAATCACAGACCACACTCAAGGTCTTGCAAAGTCCACCGTACCCGCCACCAACTTCTACTACACGACTGATTGGTGCATCTCCTAAGAGAGTAGCCATCTCAAATACATTCTTGATGTATCGGATTGTAGTGGGAGAGATTTTACCCGTTTCTGGAAAAGCAAACGTATCAGGAGTTCCGATAGAATCGTTTTCCTTAAACTTTTTTAGATTTTTATAAAAAGCTTCCTCAGACATCTCCAAAGCAAGTTGCAAATACTCCGCACCTTGACGTGGAGTTACATGTTCTAGAATATGTTTATATCCTTCCAATGATTTGAATCTTGCAAAGATATCATCATCTGCAACTGCACTACGACAGGCATCTAGATATTCATTTGCATATTTAGCTTCTGCTTCCCAACCTTTGTATGTACTCATTTCCAATAAGTTTCGTATAGGTAATCTTCTGCCACTGGCAGATTGTTTGCACGTTCAAAGTTGTCTTTGATCGCATCCATTTTAGAATAATAAAGATCTTCTGTCAAAGTAGAAACATCAAAGTCATCATCTAGGAATATAATTCCATCTTCGTTGAAATATTCTGTGACTCCTCTACATCCGTAGAAAACAGGAATTGTCCCTGTAGCGAAACAATCTGTAAGTTTCTCCGTAAAGTATGTATCATAGACGGCATTCTCTACGGCCACGGAGAACATATAGTCTTTCATACCCTCTTCCTTTCTAGGAAGATCGCGGAACCCACGACCATAAAGATCAACTTGATCTCTAAACTTGTTTACAAATTCAAGTCTCTTACGATGACCAGGAACCATAGCCTTATTTGAAGAGATCATAGAGACCAGTTTGGTCTTTTCATAGATCTTTCGTTCTTCAATCCACGGTGCTGCATTACTCAAAGCATATTGAAACTTTGGATACTTTTCACAAAGTTCCTTATCGGGAGAAAAAATTCCGTCCACTCTGGAAGCAACAAAGTCATAGTTTGCAAGAATCCAATCATAAACACTCTGAACAATTTGTTTAGACTCAAGTAGCCAAATATACTTTGGAGTATTAGAAATATCCTGAAATATATCTAAAGATCTTTGATTTACATATAAACTTACTGCACCAGAACCATCATAAACCCACTCAGTAAACTTAGAAGTATTCTTATCAGATGTAGACGGTTTTAGTGAATCATTGCAGTGTAGATTAATCTTGAACTTCGTCATCTTTCTTTTTGTTAAATCCAAATGGTGCCGTTTCTTCTTCAAGTTTAAGTTTGAGAGCAACACCACCGACCGCTTCCATTACTTTTAGAATGTCTTCTGGTTTTGCATCTTCCCCCAACTCTTTGGAAATATACCAATACTTAGGCCAGAATGTTTCACCTGCCTTTTGGTAGTCTTCAAGGGTCAATAGTTTCATTTTACCTCCAAACAATCATTCCACCAACGTGTCCATTTTCTGGAACATCATAGTTATACCCCGTTCTTTCCAACCATTCCTTTGCGGCAAGTCTTTCGTGGTGATCAAATAGAGGTTCATGTCCATGCCAATCATCAAAACGAATATAAAGTTTATCCCAATCACATTTGTTTAACCAGTTTAGGCAAGAAACTGTTGGTTCGTAAATATCGACATCTATGTTTACCGCAACAATTTTTCCGATACCATACTCAGAAGGATCTTTCAACTCATGAACATCCTCAACAAAAAGATTCACATTAGGATAGGGTTCAAGCTTTTTGAAAACACCTTCGATAGAATCAGGAATCCAAGGGTGATCTGGATCACCAACTCTAAATGCTCCTTCATGCCATCCAGCGTGACTGGGAAGGGGTTTCGCAGATTGTTCAAGTCCTTGGAAATGATCAAAAGCAAATAGTTTACGACTGGAATTGAATCTAGCGATTTCTATCGTAGTTTGTGCAGAAGCTACACCAAACTCAATAATATCACCATCTTCGAGATCTATAATTTTTTTTGAAAAACTTGTGATATCACAAGTATTACTGTTTTTAAATTCTGGAAAAATGTTATCAATCTGACTATACATAGCCATACTCCTTTTTCATTTCATTGAAGACTGCAGCAATTCCCTTATCTATACCAGTCTTAGGCACCCACCATCCAGTAATATAGGTATCTGCTTCGTTTCTCTTATCCATTTGAACACTATCTTTTGCAAGACCTGGTTTAATTCTTACATCATATTTACCGATGAGATTAAACTGACCTTGGATAGTTTCAGCAACTTCTTTAATTGAAGTAGATCTGAAGGAAGTGATATGAAGAGGATCTTCTGGTTTGAAGTCTGTGTAGTTCTCCATGATAGTCTCAAGAGCTTCACAACAATCCTCAGCATACAAGAACTGTCTTTCTTCTGTACCATCGGTCATCATCTCAAACTCACCTTCCTCAAATCCTTTACGGATGAAGTCAGTAATAACATGGGACTTCTCGTGATCTTTCTCAATACCATAAACATTCCAGAACTTAACGATCCGTCCTTTCAGTGCAGTGGTATAAAGTTCACCGACTCTTTTCATAACACCATAAGGAGAGTAACTCATGTTACTCATCTGAGATGATGCAAAGACAAATCTCTTATTATACTTCTCTAGAAGACCAAAAACATTGGCCATCAAACGAGTATTGTTATTGATGAAATCAAAAGTATGTTGATACTTCTTCAGATAACGTGAACCACCAACATCAAATGCGAGGAAGAATACAAAGTCTGCAGTCTCAATTGCGTTCTCAAGATATTGATTTGGGATTACAGTCAAATCATGATTTGGAGTTTCATTCTTATCGAAATCAATAACAGTATGACCTTTCTTGCGAAGATACTCTGAAAGGTAGGCACCAATCTGCCCACTAGAACCTAAGTTTAAAATTTTCATCAGACAATAGTAATTTCGTGTGCATTTCCAAAGTTTACGAGACCAGTTCCACTCATATGAGCAATCTCAGTTACATCAAACTTCTCTTCAGGAATTTCATCCCACATCAGTTGAATATCAGGCCAACCAGGACCGATATCATCGTGCATGAGAATACCTTTCCATCCCCTTTCACGCAACCAATCCATCATAACACGTTCTTGTGAACCATCATGGGGATCAACATCAATCATAACGATAGAAACGTTATCCCAATCAATGTCTTCATCTTCCATAAAGTCACCGATATTCCAGGTGATATTATCTTTTTTAATTCCACTAGCACCCTGTTCAATCAGATCATAACTTCTGACTTTATTAGTGGGATTATAAGAAAGAGCGAGAGCGGATCCACCAGTACGAGTACCAATATCCAGAATAGTGGTTTTATTAAACCACGTAGACATGTAAGCGTAGAAACGATATTCACTCTGACCTGCAGGCAACCAATCGTTTCTATTTAACGAAATATCTCTAAGATGAGAAACATCCAGATCTTTTACAGCTTGTTTATCAATTTCAATTTTCATCGTTCTTTTTAGCAATTTGTTCAGAAATCCATGTGTATGTCTTGCGGATACCTTCCTCAAGGGTCTGCTGATAATCCCAACCGAGTTCTCTGCGGATCACATCATTGTTGGAGTTACGTCCACGAACACCAAGAGGTCCATCAATGTGGTTCTTCTCTACGGTTTTACCTGCAACTTTTGCTGCAGTCTCAACGAGTTGGTTAATGGTAACCATTTCTTCGGAACCAATGTTTACAGGTCCGATGAAATTGGAGTCCATCAGTCGTCTAGACGCTTCAATGCATTCGTCAATGTACAGGAAGGAACGAGTTTGTAAGCCGTCTCCCCACACCTCGATGGATCCACCGTCCTCTGGGAGGAGAGCGACTTTACGACAGATTGCAGCTGGTGCCTTCTCTCTTCCACCGTCCCAGGTTCCTTCTGGACCAAAAATATTATGATACCTGGTAACACGAACAGGAATACCATAATTCCTATGGTATGCAAAATAAAGTCGCTCAGAGAATAGTTTTTCCCATCCGTATTCGGAGTCGGGGTTAGCGGGATATGCGGATTCTTCACGGCAATCAGGGTTGTCAGGATCCAGTTGATTGTGTTCTGGATACATGCAAGCAGATCCAGAATAGAAAATCTTAGTTATGTTTTTACCAACTCTCTCATTCATCTGACGTTGCATTTCCAGAACGTTCAGATTGATGGTAACAGAGTTGTGCATGATGTCTGCGTCGTTCTCTCCAGTGAAAACGAAACCTGCACCGCCCATATCAGCAGCGAACTGATAGATTTCATCAAATGGTTGAATATAACGATAAGGAACTGAGTTATAAAAATTACCCCTATCTCCTTTGTACTCTAGTACTCGACGAACAAAATCTTCATCTCTAAGATCCCCCTGAACAAATTCATTCGCTTCGGTAGGGGAATACTCTGGACGTTTGAGATCTACACCACGAACCCAATATCCTTCAGATTTTAGGCGTTTCACCATATGACTTCCAATAAATCCACCAGCACCGAGAACCAGTGCCTTTCTAATGTATTGACTCATTTTTTGATCAAACTAATAATATCATACTATATAGTATATCAATAATGATGGGAATTTGCAAGGGTGAAAACGTTTAATTTTTATGGAAATTATTTTTCCAAATCATATGAAATTTTAAATGATAAAGACAGAGAAGACCTAATATCACAATCAGAACTTTATCTAACTACTCATAGAAAAGTTGAAGAATTACATCCGCCATTAATGGCAGAAAAGTTTTTTGAACCGAGTATACTTCAATTCCACTGTTGGAAAAATTTATTTAATAAATCGGTTTCGTGTGCAAATACATATGCAAGAAAATACCTAGATTTTAATGTAAGATTTGAATCTTGTTGGATAAACAAAGTAGGATCATACAATGAAGAGGATATAAAAAATACTTTATATTTTGATGAGGATGTACAATCATACACCGATAACCACTACCATTCTCACCACGACGGGCAATTAATTAGTTGCATATATTATCTACAAAATCCTGATGAAAAATATGGAACTTTAGTACGGACAAAAAATGGTTCACTAAAATTAGATGGAAGAGAAAATTCACTAACTATTTTTGATCCTAGATTACATCATACTGCAATAACCCCAGAACCAGAAATAACTTCCAAATATCCTAGGTATGTAATTTTGATATCATTTGTAAAAGCCTAATAAAAAAGGTGGGATTTCTCCCACCAAATAGAGGTTCATGCACGCCACTTGCTCTTTAACCAGAAGCAAGAAACTGGGCGGGATTGCCCCATCCGCACCACCAGTTTTTTAGAGAAACTGGAAACTCCGAGGGTCATTTGACCATCCCGACCAGGGCACAATTAACGTCTGTCCGCGACGGGCATATTGGGGATGACTCCACCAGTACTTTTAGAGACTCTCCGTGTCTTCATCATCCCTGACATAACAGGGAACACGAGCTGGATCTAACCATTTTGTATATTCAAAATCTTCCATTGCAGTAGTAAGTTGCATACCATTATCACAAAGATACATGTCACTGTAACGTTTTGTCCAACTATCGGCTTTTTGAATTCGATAATCTGGGAATCCATTGTCTAGAGTCCCACACTCAACATAACGATAAGGGAAACGTTCTAGAATGATTTTCATTAAGCAACCTCAACAGTTTCGAGATCTGAAGCGATGTAATCCATTAGCATTTCATAATCATCAAGAGGATCACCAGAAAATACTACTCCAGTATTTTCATAGAATCGACGAACTTTTTTAAAAAGTTTTGGATTCTTTACATCAAGATAAAAGTCACCATTTGATGCACCACGAAGGGTTTGAATGTCTTTCTTGAATTTTTCAGTCAGTGCCATTGTCGTGTTTTGATTACCCAGTAATTGTAGGAGATTGACGGAGATCCGTCAAGCGCTTCCTGAGAGAATCGAACTCCCACTTTTAGTCACCAGAGAAGCGTATAAATCAAGCAGCATCATTATTTAATACTGTATGAATTTTTATGAATTCATCAAATTCTTCTGTAGGAACCATTACCGCTCTTTCTCCAGTTTCTTTATTTTCTATCCCTATAGTCTCCCCATTCTCCACTCTCTCCAAAAGGGCATCCCAGTTTTCTTGCCAATATTCCACAGAATAAAAGTCCATAGTTGAGGATATTTATAAGTCGGGGCGACAGGATTCGAACCTACGACTTCTGCTTCCCAAAAGCAGCGCTCTACCAAGCTGAGCTACGCCCCGTTGATTATTTTTATATAGTATCACTTATGAGAGTTTTTGGCAAATGGTTCCCAGTGTTCCCAACCATACTTATGGACTGCCCACATACCCATAATAGGAACAAAAATTAAAGAGAACCCCATGACGCCTAGACACCATGGAGTCTCCATCACCATTCTTGCGATATGTCCCAATTCGTGCATCATTGATCTGATAAAATAGAAACTACAAATAAAAATACGCCAAAACTACACATAAAAAACAGAATGCCTAGTTGTACTGCCATGTCTCCCAAGGATCGCAGTTGTGAACACAAGACTTTGGATGAGCCCATTCGTTTTCCTTTTCCATTGATAACTGATATCTCAACCTTCGGATCTCTTCTTTGAGCCACTTATTTTCTATTTCTAATTCTTTAATGCGCTGTTCCATTTCCTTTGTAATTATCGGTATCGTAATATCCACCTTTTCTAGTAGCAACAAAAATTGTAGTTAAAACAAAAGGTATTGCAATAATAGTCAGAGCCTTTCCAAGTAGATGTTCCATTAGATTACAGATGAATATCTGGTGGAGTAATCCCACTTTCCGAGGGAATTAAAAATGCTTTTACAAGTGGCGATCGTAGTATCTCCGCCCCTAACCATAAGGTTGTATCCACTGTCCATACTATAAACATCACGATTAACATCACAATCAAGATATGCGATGCCCAATTTTGAACAGTACTCTTCTCTTTTCCAACTGTCCGCAATACTGCTATTGCCATAATTAATAACAATATCGCCTTCACGACATAATCGTAGTAACTCATTGAGTGTATCCTCTACGCTTTCTTGTGGAACTGCAATCATAAAAATTCCTGGTTTCTTATCAGAAATATTCTTATGACTATGTATCATTTGAGAAAGGCTTTCCAGAGAAGTGGTATATCCACTGATATAACCCTTCTCATATTGTTCATCTGCTTTTTTAACATCTTTCCTATAACCCCATATTTCATGGCCATTTTTGATTAATAGACGAGAAATTCCTTCACCTATTTGTCCCAGTCCAATAAGTCCTATTTTCATCTATTCCTCCCAAGACTGATATTGAGATCTAAAGTAACTATCAACTTTTTTAAGATCATCAAGATGGACATTGCAAGTATATCCATGATCATCACACCATTCTAATGCGAACTCATGAAATTTTACATTGTTATGAACAACATCAATTCCATATATTCTTGCAAGTGATGACATTACAAAATGCCAACACATGTCTTCTTTTTTCACTCCACTACTCCTCTACAATGAGGACACATCCATCCTTCATCACCAAAAAGTAGACTTGAATGGAATGCACCAGACTCACAAAATTGTTTGATTGGTTCACTGATTTCAGCGTCAACCAAACTCTTATGGCAATGTGGACACTCTCTGAGTGTTAATGGGTAAATCATACTCTACTAGGTACGTATTCAATGTCTTCTAAAACTTGATCAAGAATTGCACCATACTCTCTGAATTTTCTATCTCCAGCGATAAAACAACGTTGTCTCATCCAAACGGCATCAGCCAACATCTTTACTTGTTCTTCGGTAAAGGTGAATTCCTTCATTTGTTTCCCTCTTGTTTTTGTACTTGATCCCAGTCTTTCTGGAATAGTTCTAAACCTTTCTCTGTCATGATGTTTTTATACATGCCCCAGAAGACTACTGGTGGAATGGTTACCACATCAGCACCAAACAAGGCACACTTCTCAACTTGTCGTACATCACGAACGGATGCACCAAGAATCTGGGTGGTAGTGAACCTACCGTGTCCAGTATATACTTCACGAATGTTCTTGATGAGTTCAAGACCATCTACTGAATTATCTTCCCATCTACCAATGAATGGAGAAATGTATGCAGCGCCAGACTTCTCTGCAAGGATCGCCTGTGCGACTGAGAAGACTAAGGTAACATTGACTTTGTAACCAGCGACCGTAAGTGCCAGACACGCCTTAAGTCCCTCTACAGTACAAGGAACCTTGATAGTCACATTCCAAAGACCTTGGAATGCTTGTGCTTGATCAATCATTTCTTCCGCAGTATCAGCAACAACCTCTGCAGAGATTGATTCTAACTGGGGAAATGATTCTTGAATTTCTTTGATAACTTCGATTGGATCACGTCCACTTCTTTTAATAAGAGTTGGATTTGTCGTGACTCCATTCAAAAGACCAGTTTCATAAACTGGTCGGATCATGTCAACGTCTGCGGTGTCTAAAAATATTTTCATCTGTTTTTTTAAAAAGGATAGGCATGTGTCACTCCCCATAAAACGAATAATCCTATGGTTCCAAAGATGACCAAGGTATATAGAGTCAGACTATTCATCACATTCCTCCTCCGTTACGGAATCCTACAATGTAACCAAGTAAAACTCCACACATAAATGATACCCACAAATATAACATGTGGGATACAAATGCAATGAACTCAAGCCATTCTGTCGTAGTCATCGTCCTCCTCGTATAAAGGGCAAGGTTCTTCAAAGAGATATTGCATCCTAAGTTGACTCGTTCTTTCGTAAATTTGTCGGTAAAACTCCTCTCTTTCTTCTTTACTCATCTCTTTTGAATAGGTCCTCTACTTGTTTACGAGTATTGGTCATCTTTTCTTTCTCACGTTCTGCATGTCTATATCCATGTTTACCGTGAAATATAAAATGACCCTGGACAATCATAGTGATACCAAAGAGGAATAGAGTTACTACTCCTACCCATTCGGTAATGTGATATTCAGCCATGGTAGAACAGGTGGAATAACGCCAATAAGTCTCAGAAGTCCCTCAGCAAATAAAGCAAGAACCACCCAACCAACACACATAGAAATAATGGAAGCATTCCGATTGTGTCTGCGTATAGCAGCATCGATCATCTCCTTCACTTCTGATCGGGTTACCAAAACATCTTTTTGTTCAGACATTTCTTACTTCTCTTAAGTAACGGTGATACATGTCCAATACCTGATCCCCACCATTTTTTTCAGAGGGATTCCATCCTTGACTAAGAGTAAAATCGCAAAACTCATAAACATCTGTTGTAAGAACTACACCAAGTTTGATTAAAATTCCCATTAATTTAGATCTTTTTTCAAAGCACTCATCCTTAAATCGCCAATCATAATCACTGATCATTTTTCATCTCCAAGAATTTTAGCCAGGGGATCTTTCTGACCTTTCACAATTGCACATGCTCTTTTGTAGAACATGTTGTCGGTGTTACCAGAAGCCTCGAAAGTCTCCTTGATTTTCACCCAATTCTGATAGGTGTGATCGTCCATGTGTTTATTGAGTTGTACATGGCTATATACTAGTCACGGAGGCTTTCAAGTCAACATTTTGTGTTCAAATGATAACACTCATTAAACAATTATTAAATTTGTAACTTTTCTAAACGGAAAGGGTGGGATTCGAACCCACGGAAGCTTTCACTTCGCCAGTTTTCAAGACTGGAGCCTTCAACCACTCGACCACCTTTCCAAACGGAGGATGTTGGATTTGAACCAACGGATACACCTAAAGTGTATCGGGGGATTAGCAATCCCCTGCATTAAACCTAACTCTGCCAATCCTCCTATCGGATTTCAAAATTCAGTTTTTTGACTTTACGAGCCCTTCTAGATTCCTGATATGCAAGATCAGAGGCACTAAGTACATTAGAATTTTTATTTTCTTTTATAGAGTTTAACATGACAACTTGATTTAAGTCAATTGCTGTTAATGTGGCTCCTTTTAATAAGGTCATATTGTCACAACCACAACAGACCGATTTTGTTGGGTGCGATTCCAACTCGGTGTTACACACCTTACATCTTACTTTTAACATTGTATGTATTTTTATATATCAATAAGGTTACTTCCTCATTGGTGTTATTTATAATGCTTGATGACGGGATCGAACCGCCGACCGCCTCGGTGTAAACGAGATGCTCTACCGCTGAGCTAATCAAGCAGAGAGCGGAATACCGGATTCGAACCGGTGACATCCAACTTGGAAGGATGGCGTTCTACCACTGAACTAATTCCGCATGAGACAATTATATCTATAAAGAATTTAATTGTCAAGTGTCGCTGAAGGGACTTGAACCCCCACGAGTTACCTCACTGGAACCTAAACCCAGCGCGTCTACCAATTCCGCCACAGCGACTGGCTCCCCCGGCAGGATTCGAACCTGCGACCAATCGATTAACAGTCGATGGCTCTACCGCTGAGCTACAGAGGATTATTTGTCTTTTCTTCTTTTGTGGTTTTGAAGTAAAGTTTATAATACCTCTTCTTCATTTCATCAATAACATTCATATCTTCTTCAAATCCCATATACTTGAGATGTTGGTATACACCTTCCAACTCACCTATGAGTAGAAGAAGATTGATAGAAGTTCGTGGTCTTCCACCAAACTTATATCTATTACGATCAAATTTGTCCATAAAAGAAGAAAGGACAACGACTCAGGAGGGACTTGAACCCCCGACCAACTGCTTAGAAGGCAGATGCTCTATCCAACTGAGCTACTGAGTCATCTGAATACCCACATATTATAAGGGATGTGGGGAACTTTGTCAAACTAGTGTTGGAGGAAAACCGTTACACAATATCTTCCCAAACCTTTACCTCTATTTTCTTCTTCAATTAGAACAGGTGTTACCAAATGTCTTGCATGAGAAGGAAACATTAACATTGAATTGTTTTTTGCAGAAAAAGTCTTGTTGAATTGTGGGAGAAAAAGATCTCCACCCGAAAATTTTTTAGGTTCTTTATAGAACCAAAATAAACAGGTAACTACACATAGATCATGATGTTCTTTATATGAATCACCATGATCATAATAACTTACCAAACAAGAAGATTTTCTTGTGGAAAGTATTGCAGTAGAATTAAAACTTAACTTAGAATATTCTAATGTACTGCCTTGAAATATTTTACTCGCACAATTATATATTGAAGATACTCTTGCATAATCTACGAATAATCTATCTAAGAATACACCAGAATTTTGTTTTAGAGGAACACCATCATCATCTACAGCTGTACCCGTATCACCAGGATCTTCTAAAATTAGAGGACTGTTAATAAACTCCAACTCTTTCCAAATAGAACATAACTCTTCTTCAGTGAAGAAGTTCTCTTTGTAAATGTAATCAAGTTCATTTCGTACATGATAATGTTCAGACATACTCTAAGTTAAGACCAGACTATTTTTTTAGTATAGTCATATGCATATTGTTGACGATATCCTTTGATACCCCAACCCAACCAGTAATAAGCACCGACCATGTATTGATCTACTGTTCTACCAGTTCCTTCAAACTCTGGAAGGTAACGCTGGAATACAGACTCATTGATCATATATGCCGTCTGACCTTCGAGTGACGAAGGATCATAACCATAACGTTTGGCAAATTTACCAAGATTACGATAACGATTTATTGAAGTCCACTGAATGAGTCCGTAACCACCTCGACGACATTGATGATAAGGAACTCTGGCACCACCTTCACATATGTTGGGAATGAAATTGCTTTCAGACTTAATGTTTCCCATAATCGTTGCAAGAGCATTACGATCTGAGATTCTAGTTTTTTCTTGGAGTTTTTGAAGAACGTACTTCTCATTATCGTTACAACCAGGGCACTTCCAAGATGGTTGATATTTTACCACAGGAATTTCTACTGGTTTTGGCGGAGCAGAAATTTCACTAATGCTAGGATAAGCACATGCAGCACCAGCAGTAGCGAGTAAACTCACTCCAATTATTCGACTAATCATTAAATTACTAGTATAGAACATCCGTTACAGGAATTAACAATTCCTCACGGCACTGTTTATTTAGAGCCATTAATAGACTCTTTAAATTCTTCATATACAGCGCAAGCGTTGAAGTATTCTCCAATCTCTACGAGGTAATGAAGTCGGTCAATAATACTATCTTTGAGCTCATCTACATTATCAATCAGTTGATTTTCCATGAAAATAGTCCTTCCTGTAATAACGACCGAGAACATTAGAATTGTAGAACCTTGGGAGACCATTGTCAAGCGATTCAGTCAAGACGTTATGAACGAATAACTGACGGGTCTCCTCATAGTTTACTTTTCCTAAAGTACTATGTAGTGATAAAATTTCTCGTTGGAAGTTCTGTTTTCCGTACTTTTTTAAATCATCTTTTAATTCTGGACAAGATCCATAATACTTTTTCCAATCGGATTCTTGTTTTACTTTTCTCTTTTTTCCTTTTGGCTTTCTGAACGACCAAAAATACTTTCGCCCAATGTATTGTCGTTGGTTGGACTTATTGGTAATGAGATAAACAAAACCAAAGTAGTCCAGAATATCATCAGAACTAAAAGGTCTCTCCATAAAGGTCCATGGGTTTTCATAATCACAGCCCATCAAAAGCTCATAAGAATTCAAGAGCTATTTATCTCTTGAACCCTGACAGAGTTATTGTATACGTTATTAGGGGCTTATGTCAAGTATAGATTGTTCATGAATAAACTTAAGTAATATTTTAGCCCAAAACTCATGAAATGATTCTGGATAATGCATAGACCACCTTTCTTCTTTTTGGAGATGTTTCCAGTCTGGATGGTGTTGAGCCACTCCCCAATAACTATAATTACGTTGCATAAAATATGATTGTCTTTGATTGTAATTTAACTTATTAGTTTTGTGATGTCCAAAAAAATTGTTTTTGTCAATTAAACTCCAATCTCCAGGAATCCAACAATTGCTTAAATGAAAAAGGTATGGTATTTTATTAGCCTTACATATAGTTTGAATAGTAAAAATATGAGATAAAGATTTAAAATTTAGTTCTTCTTCTGTATGACATCTTAAATATCTCGCATAACGTTTAGTATATTGAGAATCCATTGACATTTCTATTTGTACATTCGGATCTAAACAAGAAGATGTACAATGTCGTATGTTTTTGGCACTTAACTGTATATAAGTTCTAGATGGTTCAGCAATATTACAAAGAACAAAAACTTTTTCTTTTTCTATCAAAGCTTTTTGAATTCTTTCTATAAATTTTTTTATTAACCAATCATTACTACCTCCACATTGAGCATAATTTTCATAATCCCAGTTATGATAATTTGCAATGTGTGCGGGATATGCGTTTTCATAACATGAACCAGACCACTTTTCATCTATCTCTGCGCCCGAAGTGTGACTATCGCCAAAAGCAAGTAATTTTCTTTTCATGTCCACACCTTTACGTTATACAAATTTTCCCACTCTCTTGCTTGAGTTTCATCATTAATAATAGGTTGACCTTTAATATTTAAACTCGTATTCAACAACATTGGACAACCAGTTTTTTCATACCAAAGTTCCAGTAATTTTCTAAACTTTGGATTATCTTTCTTGGATAAGGTTTGAACTCTACTCGTACCATCAACATGAACTATTGCTGGGAATAGATCAGGTCTCTTGCATTTGACAGTGAACTGCATATATGGTGATGAAATTGTTGGCATCTGAAAGTATTCAGACGCATACTCTTCAAGAATTACAGGAGCAAAAGGTCTAAACTCCTGTCTCTTCTTTATTTTATTTACCCTATCTTTTATTCTCATTCCCCTTGGGTCTGCAAGTAGACTTCTATTTCCAAGGGCTCTTGGTCCAAATTCAGCTCTATCTCTAGCTAATCCACAAATTTTATATTTTCTCAGGTAATTAACTATTTCAATATTGTGGTTTTTAGATCCAATATTATATCCAAGATATGGATTGGTCCAACTAATGTGTTTCTTCTTATCTGCAAGAACGGCGCCAATTGAAGAGCCATTATCCCCAGGTGCAGGCATTATCCAAACATTATGATAATAATTAAACGCAATAGGATTTGCAGAACAATTTAAGGCACACCCTCCCATCAATACAAGGTTGTCTGATTTCACCAATGTCTTTGATAACTCCAGTATTTTTCTGAATAAAATCTCATAAACTGTTTGAGTTCCCGCAGCAATATCAAAGTAATCTCTTTCCGTATTTAAATCTGGCCTCCAATCTAAACACCCTCGATGGAGATTTTTTTTAAATTTAAATTCTTCCCCAATAAAATCATCAAAAATATCACAAGTCAATCTTGTAGGATCTCCATATGCAGACATCCCCATAAGAATATATTCTTCTTCATTTGGCTTTAATCCACATCGTTGAGTCATGGCAGAATACCATAATCCTATGCTATGTGGATATTTTAATTCATATTTAAGTTCTAATTTATTTCCCTCAGCTTTCCATATAGTAAGAGTTTGAAACTCTCCTATAGCATCTATAACAACAATAGCACTATCAGTATATCCAGACGTAAAATAACCACCACAAGCATGAGTGTAGTGGTGATCGTAATAACGAATAGGACAATCTATGTACTTTTTAAAGTTTTGATTCCACCCTTGGCCAGCAATAATTTGTCGAAGTGTTTTTTTATATGGATTTTCGTACCAACAAACAAGTTCCGGTTTACCAAATGATAATGCATGTTTAATAAGATCGTCACTTATAGTTGGATCATTCTTAATGCCTGTGAATCTTTCACTTTCACTCGCAAAAATAATAGTATCACCAACAAAAACAGAAAGTGCAGCATTGTGACTTTCTGATGAAATCCCCCAAGTAATCATTTGTAAATAAATGGATCCCTCTTCTGTAACTTTTTAAGTCTTTTGGAAAATTCTCTTTCCCTTTTCCAATTTGAAATTAAGTTAATAAGTTTTTTGATCATTTTCCAAAAGACGATAAGTTATTATTCAGTCCTTTTTATCTTTTTTAGCCTGAATTTTTTTGTTCAATGCCATAATATCTTTAATACTCATGTTACCGATGCCAGTGAAACCATCCTTAGAAGGATCTGGTTGTTTCTTACTGTCATCCTTATAACCGCCCGCAGAACGGGCAGCACGACGATTCTCATCTAACTCAACTTCCTCTTTAGCCTGAATTTTTTTGTTCAATGCCATAATATCTTTAATACTCATGTTACCGATGCCAGTGAAACCATCCTTAGAAGGATCTGGTTGTTTCTTGGAATCATCCTTGGAACCACCAGCAGCACGGGCAGCACGACGGTTTTCATCTAACTCAACTTCCTCATTTTTTACCATACCAGGGATGTACTTACCCTTGGTAGCCTTATCATGGGCCTTAATAGAGACCTCTTGATAGTCTGCATAAGATGATCCAGCGGACTTGCCGAGTCTTCCAGGCGACTTTGCGGACTTCTTACCGTCTTCCTTCCTTCCCCTCTTCTCTTCTGCTCTTTCTCTTGCAGCAGCTTTTCTCATTTCACGATCATGTTCACGATTCTCATCTAAAAGTGAAAGAATAGCGTCAAGAGTTACTGAGGCTTCTTCTTTCTTAAGGTTTGCCTTACGATACTCAAGATCTGCACGAGTTCCCTTGTCCATCTTACCTTGGGACTTGGGTTTGGTCTTACCACCCTCATCAGGTTGAGAACCAGGGTTTGCTGCCTTGACTCTGCGACCATGGGTGTATTCAGCACCACTCATTTTGGAGTCACCAGAGACCATCTTACCACCTTGGGAACGGTCATCCTTATACTCATCGGAAGACTGGCCGTGCTTACCCTTGTAACGTTCTACAATATCATCTCTCCACTCTTCACTCATGTTTGTCATGATTACGAGTGCATTCTCTTCAGTCTCTGCATAACCTTCATCTAGAAGGTATCCTTTGACTAGATCAAAGAGGTCTACACTATTCCAAAGTGGTTCTTTGCGTGGTTGAGCTCCAGTAGGTTTAGGTGCTGGTTTTGGAGTAGGTGCAGCTGCTGCAGGTTTGGGAGCAGGTGCAGCTGGTTTAGGTGCAGCTGCTGCAGGTTTGGGAGCAGGTGCAGCTGGTTTAGGTGCAGCTGCTGCAGGTTTGGGAGCAGGTGCAGCTGGTTTAGGTGCAGGTGCTGCAGGTTTTGTTGCAGATCCAAACTGAGATCTGTTTACACTTGCTTGACCAATCTTACTGGTACTAAGAATCTTCTTAGCATTAGGAGACTTGGAAATACTAGCAATAGCTGCATTTCCTCTAACTCTCTCAAGTTCTGCTTTGTTTCTTCCAGGCATATCCTTCATCAAAGGATTTGGAGTCTTTGGTTTTGCAAAGTCTTTACCATACTTGGCTTGATTTGCTTTCATACCAAACTCTTTTGCCTTTGCAGGATCAGTTTTTCTGAGTTCTTGGTACTTTGCATTGGTTGCAGCATCTTTCTTTTGACCTGCAACTTTATTATAACGAGCTTTCTCTGCGTCACTGAAGTTACCTGCAGTGAACTTTCCAGTCGCCTTATCAAGTTTACCTTCTACTCCGCCTTTCTTAGCAAGAACAGTTTGCGATGCTGGAGCAGCAGGACGAGATCCTCCGCCACCACCACCACCACCTCCAGCTGGAGGTGTAGGGTTTGGTTTTTTATTTTTTGCGTCTTTTTCCGCTTGTTGTTTTCTGAATACCTCTAAACCTTTATTAAGGTCTCCACCGCCAAGTTTTCTTAAATTAGCTTCACCAGTCTGTCTGGTCCTATATCTTGCGTCTCTATCAAGTGCGGCATCACTTCTCATACTTCTTTCATAAGAATTGGTCCATCCCCTATTCTTTAGTCCAAATTGAGCGTTATATTGTGCTTCCTTACCCTTTCTTCTCTGAGCCTCACCAGCAGCACCGCCACCTGCTTGTTGGATCAAACGATCTCTTTCAATACGAGCACGTTCTTTCTCTTTCTCTCTCCGCTGTCTCTCTGCCGCACTTGGAATATTAGAACCCTCCTCAGTATCAAACTCTCTAAGAAAATTCAATTCTTCATCAAGAATTTCTACTTCTTCTCCCAAGAAATCCTCAACAATATATAACTGTTCATCAATAAGTTCTGGTTCACTATAGATAGTTGAATAGGCCTCCATGAGACCTTTAATGTGTTGTCCTTCCATCTTTACTGCAACAAAAAGTACTTTATATGATAGTATTTATCATAGAACAGTTTTCTTACAAATAAATATAAGAAGCAGGAATAATGGGTAAAATTAATGTCCAGACTTGGAATTAATACGGGTAATAATGCAAATGACAGTCAGGGGGATACTCTGAGATCTGCAATGGGCAAAATAAATGCCAATTTCAGTGAACTATATGAGTTCTTTGGTGATGGATTTAATCTAGAGAGTTACGCAAATAGTTCTGGAATATCAAGTATTTCAGAAGGCCTAACAGGTGATCCCTCAATAGAAGTCAGCGGAATAGTTAATAGTGGAATTACAACAACAGAGTACATAGAAGTAAGAAATATAAACTCAACTGGCATTATTACTGCTGTTCAATACTTTGGTGATGGAAGTCAATTAGAAAACGTAATTGCTACAAACTCTGGTGTAGAAGCTCTGGATAATGATGTAAGAAAAGGAGTTGCACAAGAGTTAAACTTCCGTAATGGAATAACTGTATCTGCCCCAGACGGAGTTGGAAGAGTAGATATAGACGTAACGGCAACCCCTGACATAGGCGACAATGTAATCACTGGAGTCTTAACAGCTACTGATAGAATAACAGTTGGTACGGCAACTACTTTTACTGATGAATTAGTAATCAATGGTAATGCGAGAATTACTGGAATTCTTACCATTGGTACTGGATCAATTACATTGGATGCTAATGCAAGAACGATCCAAGGTGTTGACCAAATTAAAGTCGGTCAAGGATCATCAACACTGGTAATTTCTCAAAACTTAGAAACTGGTAGTCTCCAAGTAACTGATGAACTTAGTGGAGATATTAAAGGTGAAGTTGGTTTTGGATCTACAAGTTCAATCAACACCACTGGTATTGTAACCGCAAGCGCATTCTATGGAGACGGATCCAACCTTACGGGTATTGATGCAACAGCATTAAAAGATTCTGGTGGTAATGTAAAGATCCAAGCAAATACTTCTGGTGCTGTTGTTACTGGTGTATTGACTGCAACTTCTTTTGAGGGTGACGGATCCACCTTAGAAAATATTGTTCCCAATGTAGGGATATCAAGTTCAACTACCGCAGCCATTGAGATTCTTTTCGAAGATGACTTTGGTGATGGATGGAATGGTGGTGAGGTGGATGTTTACGTTAATGATGTATTAGTTTCTGATAATCTTACTATTCCAGATGATGGAAATGGAGACGCTTTAAGTTTCTTAAGTTTGATATTAAATGATGTTTCTGTTGGTTCTACCATAAAAATAGAACGAGTAACTCTTGGTGATTATCCAGAGGAAATGGTCGTTAATACGATACGAGTTTATGGAGATACTACTGGATCATTAAATGGTTTATTTGGAACTCAAAGATATTTCTTCGGTGCGACTGGTATTGGCACTACTACAGTAACTCTTAATGTTGCAAACTTTCAAGTACCACCAGGTCCAGTTGGAACTTTAAATGAAGTTAGATACAATGGTTCCACACAATCATTCGAAGTTTACAACGGAACCGCTTGGGTAAAGACTGGTACAGGTCTTATTATAAAAAATAGTACTAACATAATAACAGATTTAACGACATTCCCTGATAATGGGGGTTCAGCCCAGAACAACGATAACATCTTTTTTGGACGTAATGCTGGATGTGGTATTGCGACGTATTCTAGTTGCAATATTTTCATGGGTCCTGGTGCTGGACAAAGTTCTGGAAACTTTACGTGCAATAATAATTTCTTTGGAGAATGTGCAGGTTATCAAGCTTCAGGAAGACATAATAATTTCTTTGGACAATGTGCAGGATTCAACAACACTAATAGTCATAATAACTTCTTTGGACAATTGGCAGGAAAATCCAACACCACTGGATTTTATAATAACTTCCTTGGTTATTGGTCAGGATGTTCTAACACCACTGGAGGTTGGAACTTCTTCGCCGGTCAACAACCAGGTTTGAAGAACACCACTGGATCAAATAACACATTTATAGGTAATCGTGCAGGATGTGGTAATACTACTGGGGATGGTAACCTCTATATTGGAAGATGCGCTGGACGTGTTTTAAGAGGTAATGATAATATAGGTTTAGGATGTGAAGCTTTATCAGGTAATCAAGCGTTTAGTGATCCAGATGCGAACGACAATATTGGCCTAGGATTTCAAGCAGGTAAGTTTGTTGACACTGGTTGCAGAAATATATTGATTGGTCGTCATGCGGGGTATGGTGTTAAAGACGGAGACAATAACATTGCTCTAGGTGAGTGTTCTGGTTTTGGTCGCGAGCCAACTGTTGGCGTTGGTACTAATAATATTACTATTGGAAGATATGCTGGTAAATATCTGGGTCTTGCATATAATAATATTTTTATTGGTGAGTGTGCTGGTCACGGTCAATTAGCCAGTATAGTGGGTGGTAATAATTTAGTAATTGGATCTAGTGCTGGTAAGTGTCTGACCAATGGATCTGGCAATATCCTCATGGGTCAACAATCAGGATTCTTCAACACCACTGGGAGTTGCAATAACTTCTTTGGTTTTAATGCAGGATGCAATCAAACCTCTGGTAATAACAATATTGCAATTGGATATAATGTCCAACTTCCAAATCTCACAGGAAATGACCAGTTAGCAATTGGTTCTGGTTCTAATCATTGGTTAGTCGGTGATGAGAACTTTAATGTTGGTATTGGTTCTACACAACCAACAGCAACTCTTGATGTTAATGGAACACTGAATGTTTCTGGTGTTTCTACATTTAACAATAACGTAAGTTTAGGTGGTACTAGTGGTGTTTCTAACATTACTGGATTGAGTAGATTAGAATTATATAATAGTGCTGCAAATATTGTTATTGGAAACCCTCAGACTGCAGATTATATTGATCTTAATCTATCTAAGACAATAGAAAATGTTTTTATTGGACTTAATGCGGGACAATATTTTGAACAGGGAAATGGTAATAATATTATTGGATTTAGTGCTGGCCAGCAGGGGGTAGTTGGTGCAAGTGATTTTGCTTACTTCAATAATATTATTGGATATAGTGCTGTACAAAATTTAACCAGTGGTTCATATAACCAAGCAATTGGTGAGGGATCACTACAGAATCTTACTAGTGGTGATAGAAATATTGCAATTGGTAATTATCCTGGATTTGCAGTTACTACAGGCGATCACAATATTTTACTTGGTGATGATGCAAATGTCACAAATGGATCTGATTCATATAATATTGTAATAGGTAAAGGTATTACAGTAAATGGTAACAATAATCTTGCAATTGGTATAAATGGTGAAAAATTAATTACTGGTGTTAGAGATGGTGCAGTAGAACTCTATTATAATAATCTTAAGAAATTTGAGACCACTGGTTATGGTGTAACCGTTTCTGGTGGATTAAATGTATCTGGTATTTCTACATTACAAGGAGATGTAAGAGTTGGTATTGATACTTCTCAGGGTGTTATACTTACTTCTCCAAATGGAACACAATATCGTCTAGTTGTTGATGACTCTGGAAATCTTTCAACTTCTGCAGTTTAATGGTATAATAACACTAAAATAAATAATTAAAATTTTTAGAAACAATGGCAAAAGAAAAAAGAAATAGAGAAAATATAGAATTTAATTTAGATCAATGTCTAGAATCTACAGGGGACAGTGAAGGTTTAGTTCGTCGTCTTGTTTCTAATAATGAACATAGCGAAGAAATTCATGATACTATTACAAGAAATACTGAACACATTAAAATCATTCTCGGAAAACAACAAGTAATTGATTCCGAATCACCAAGAATTGCACAATTTCAAGAAGCTGTTGAACTCGGAGAAGCTTTTGTTGCTGCGGAATAATTAAATTATGAAAGAATCTTATAGTATTTTCCAAGTTCAAGGTGGATTGGGAAAACATATCGCTTCAACAGCTGTAGCACAATGTATTAAGAATAATTATCCAGACAGAAAACTTATTATTGTCTGTGTGTATACTGACATTTTTATCAATCTACCTTTCGTTGATAGAGTGTATCAACTTGGTAATACAAGTTATTTCTATCAAAATTATATTGAAAATAAAGATTCAATTATTTTCCATCAAGAACCATATTATACAACAGATCATATTCATAAACGTCTTCCACTAATTCAAAATTGGTGTAAGATGTATGGACTTAACTATGGCGGAGAATCCCCTCAGGTTATTTTTAATGGATTGCAACATAAAATATCAAGAGATGTATGGGTAAAAGATAAACCAGTAATGGTTATTCATACTAATGGTGGCTTAATCACACCTGATGCAAAACCTTATATGTGGGCAAGAGATATGCCTTTTGATATTGCACAACAAATAGTAGATAAGTATCATAAAAAATATACGATATATCAGTGTACAAAAAATAATTCTCCTAAACTTAATAATGTTATTCCAATTCAATTTGATGATAAAATGCAATTATCAATTATGGAATATTTAAGTATCCTTATTCACAGTGATAAGAGAATATTAATAGATAGTTGTTTGCAACATGCGGCCTCTGCACTTAATTTGCCGTCATTAGTTCTATGGAATGGCACCAGTCCAAAAGTGTTTGGATATGATATTCATACAAATATTGAAACAGTAAAACCACAAAATTTTAAACTTCCTGGAAGTTACTTATTTGACTTTGATTTTGATGGTATAGAACATGAATACCCTTTTAATGAAACTGAAAATTTATATGATATAGAAAAGATTTTTAGTTACATTGAAAATTGATAAATAAAGACAGTTATATACCTGAAAATCTAAAATGAAGAAAGCATTGATTGCTTTTGGAATGATACTGATGGCGGCACCTGCTAATGCCGATATTACTCATAAACTATCCTCTAGTGTTCAACTGACTGTTGATAGTCCCGTTGTTCAAACTAACAGAATCGGTTCTACATATTCTGTAAGTGGGAATAACATTACACCATCAACCGTAGGTGGACTTGGTTCTCTTACTGCAGGAAGTGCAGTTGGATATACCCCAACCGCATATGGTCTCACCACCGATGGTAGTGCATATACTTTTACAGAATCTTTCATTGAGGGTGATGTATCCACAACGGCACAAACCACTCTGAGCACTGGTCAGTTTACTGCTCCAGTTCTGCAGGGCAACTCCTCAACATATTCTGGAGGAACTGCAGGATCACTGGCAGGAACAATCGATTCTGCTGGAACGATGGCATTGACTGCTGGTGGTGCTGGTACTTCGGCAACAGGACAATTCGTTTCGGAACTGACCATCAAATAATAATGGAGTCTAGTAATGAAGAGGAGTATCATCGGTGCCCTAAGTGTGGGTTTGTTCTATGCATTTGTCCCGTCGATTTCACGGGCAGTGCCTGTAGTACCAAATTTTACACAGGGCTCGATGACCTCCCATACCGAAACAACAAGTACGGTTA
>Ga0255761_10000593_pt1 | contig 33917 bp, 57 predicted proteins | sample 071ome_29_FD_179961 | JGI IMG/M metagenome (GOLD analysis project Ga0255761, IMG submission 179961) | Coastal salt marsh microbial communities from the Groves Creek Marsh, Skidaway Island, Georgia - 071407BT metaG (version 2) | ecosystem: Environmental > Aquatic > Marine > Intertidal zone >... | reverse complement strand
AAACTGTAACTTTAGGGAGAAGTCCTTATGCATGAAGAAGATGATTTTGAGAGCGGAAAAGTAGTTCTTTATAAAGCTATGAAAGAACTAAATGATATTACAAAGATTCACTACAGAGAAAATCCTGCCGCTACTGCAGCAGCATTACTTTCTACTTGTAGAAATGTATATCTACAAACTCATGGACCAGAAACTGCTGCTTTAATGTTTTATAAAATGGCAGATGAAATGGCAGTCATGGTTCCTCCTTCTCAATATCGAGGTAAAATTCCAAGATTACGACCAACTAAGAAACCACGTCCTAAGAAATGAGTTTTTTGCTTGCTATAGTAGTATTAATTGTGTTATTATTACCTTGTATAGCTTTTGGAAAAGCTGTGGAGAAAATAACCTATAACATGATTAAAGACGATGAAGAAAGACAGAACATATATTTCTATTCTGAAGAAGATCACCAGAGATATACCGTGCGCAGGAAACCAAACACTCGCTGCCTGTATCGTAAAAGGTAACAGGGTAATCTCTTTTGGTCATAACAAAAGAAAATCACACCCCCTTCAAATTAAATACTCAAAAAATTCTGAATCAATATATCTCCACGCTGAAATCGACGCAATTAAAAATGCCTTGAAAGAAGTAGACTCTTCTATACTAGATAAGTCTACTCTATATGTCGCCAGAACCAAAAAGAATGGTGATGAGGGATTGTCCAGGCCTTGTAAAGGCTGTAGAAAAGCTATTGAAGCTTTTGGCATTAATAGAGTGGTTTATACTACAGAAGTAGAAAATACCTATGGAGAACTGATAAGATGATTATTTACTGGAGAGTTTGTGAAAAACAAGAAACTCAAAGTTTTACCCCACGATGGGAAAACAAAGATAAAAAAGAATTATTAAGAAAGTGTTGGATGTCTCTACAGCCTAGCGTAGATGACTCTGACACTTTTATTATTTTATGGGATAAAGTTAGAGAGTCTACTGTAGACTGGTTATTTAGACATTCTAATACTCCCAACGTACAAGTATTAGAATGTCCTATTTATGAACTTCCTGATGGAGTAGAAACTCAATTAGGAGGTGTAATGGATAAAAGAAGGCATCACTATTCTGCACTTGCAGAAACTATAGATAAAACAACTAACTTATTTCCAAATGAAGTTCATTATCTTTGTAATGATGATTTTCTTCATTTACCTCATGCATTACTAGCAATGAAGTCTGTTTACAAAGATGGATGGGAAGGGTTTGTTGTAGCATATGATTATCCAGATAGATATACAATGGATAGAAATAGACAGTGTGAACTTCTACTAAATCAGTATTCTCATTGGAGAACTATACCTTCTTGTACAGGATGTACTTCTGCATTAGGTAGAACTTGGCAGCAACACATAAAATTATTTAAACAAAATGCAATTTATAATTCAGACTCATTTACATGGGAAATGTATGCAAAGTCAGGGTGTTTAGCACCTGTACCTGGAATGGCATCACACCTAACTCAAGGGTGTTTGACTCCGCGTGTAAATTGGGCTGAAATATACGATTCAATTTCTATTGGGGATGAAGACTGGTCATGAGTAGAATAGGCACTAATTTTGATATAAGTGGTAAAACTATAAAAGATGATGATACCTACTTAGTAAAAGATAATACACAATTAGATTCTACTATAGTTAGTACTACAGAATTGTACCCAGGAAAAGCGACTAGGGGCCATAGTCATGACGGTCAGGAGGAAGTATACATCTTTACTGAAGGACATGGAGAAATGGCACTAGGCTCAGATCTTTTTGAGGTTAATGCAGGAGATATTGTTGTAGTACAAAAAGGAGTATTTCATCGAGTATGGAATGATTCTAAAAACCATAATTTAAAAATGATTTGTGTATTCGAAGGAGAAAGAGAAGAGTGAAAATAGGATTTACTTGTTCTGCTTTCGACTTGTTACACGCAGGTCATGTTGCTATGTTAAGAGAAGCAAAGTCGCAATGCGACTATTTAATTTGTGGAATACAGAACGATCCGTCTTTAGATAGGCTAGAGAAAAATAAGCCTATACAAAGTGTTGTAGAAAGATATATACAACTTTCAGCAGTAAAATATGTAGATGAAATTATTCCCTACAATACTGAAGAAGATTTGAAGGATATCTTGTTAACATACCCAATTAATGTTAGAATATTAGGATCAGAGTATCGTCATCAGGATTTTACCGGAAAAGAAATATGTCAAAAAAGAGGAATATCTTTGTATTTTAATAGCAGAGATCATAATTTTTCCTCTTCTGATTTAAGAAAGCGAGTATGTGAACGTGAATGATTTAATTATAGTTGGGGCAGGTAAAACCGCAGAACTAGCTTATGAATACTTAAAAAGACATTATTATATAAAATGTTTTGCTGATGACTTATTCGAAGGTACTAAGTTTGGTAAAGAGGTTATTTCTATAGATAGCATTCCTTTAGCTTCTAAAGTATTTGTTGCTATAGGAGTATCTAAATTAAATACTACTAGACAGAAAATTTATGAAATTCTTTTAACTAGAGGTATGGAGTTTGTTTCTTATATAGACTCTAGAGCTACAGTTAGATCTACTGCTAAAATTGGTAAAAACTGTTTTGTGATGGAAGAAAATGTTATACAGGATTATGTTACTATTGGGGATAATAATATTTTATGGAGCGGAAATCATATTGGTCACCACACTAATATTGGCGATCATAATTTTATCTCATCTCATGTAGTTATATCAGGTAATTGTAAAATTGGTAATAATAACTTTTTTGGAGTAAATTCTTGTATTGGAGATGAGGTTTCGGTGGGAAACTATAACTGGTTTAGCCCTCTAACTTCTTCTGTCGGAGATATAGGAGATGAAAAATTATTAGTTCTTCCAAAAGAAGCAAGACCTGTTGTAGCTAAATCGTCTACAAAGAGGTATTTTAAAGTTGAAATGGACTAAGTTAGGGTTAGTTTACGGACCTGTAAATTCTTCTAGTTGGCAATATAGCCATGCCTATATACCTACACCTGTTATTTACGATGATTTTATTAGAGTCTTTATATCTAGTTGGGATAAATTACAAGTAGGTAGGCTTGGTTATATAGATGTTTCTTTAAACAACCCAACAGAGATTAGATATATATCACACAGTCCTTCTCTTAATATAGGAGATGAAAAGTCTTTTGATCATCTTGGGATAACTCCTATGTCTTATATAAAATCAGAAGAGGTTTTATATATGTTATATACTGGTTGGGGAGAACATTCTGATTACCCTTATACACTATTTACTGGTTTAGCAGTAAGTGATAATCGAGGAGAGTCTTTTTCAAGAATTTTTGGTAAGCCACTTCTAGGTTCTATTAAGGGGGAATCTACAATCAGAACCGCTGCTTGGGTACATTATGACCCAACTTTGCTAGAATACTGGATTTGGTATGTAGGAGGAGAAGACTGGTTTTATGCTGATAATAAATATACTCCTACGTATGATTTAAGATTGATTCGTAGTGATAATTTATTCACTTGGGAAGATAAACAATCTACTCTAGTTATGTCCGCAGACATAACTAGAAATGAATATGCAATAGGAAGACCTTGTGTACTTAGAGAAAATGGTATTTATAAATTATTCTACTCTAGTAGAAGATATAAGCATGGTTATTGTTTAGGATACGCAGAATCTGAGAATGGGTATGATTGGATTCGAAAAGATGAAGAACTAAATTTTCCTCGCTCTGATGTTGGTTGGGACTCTAAAATGCAATGTTTTTCGTATGTTCTTCCTACTAAATATGGAACTTATATGTTTTACAATGGTAATGAACATGGTAAGGCAGGATTTGGAGTGGCAATACTAGATGACTGAAGTAATAAAAACAAAATTTGCAGAATTATCAGCAACACACCCGCAACACGATGATTTAGGTGTACTATGTCCTTTATTATTATCCTATGCCCATTTATGTAATCATATTACAGAATTTGGCGTAGATGATGGAACAAGTACTTGGGCGTGGTTATACTCTACGATTTATGATAAAGATAAGACTATTAGGTCTTATGATATTTATCCAGATTGTTTAATTGAGGAACACAAGAAAGTAGTTGCAGAAGAAGGGATAAACTGGACTTTTGAAGCTAAAGATACTCTAGCTGAAGATTTTGAAATAGAAGAAACAGATTTACTTTTTATTGATACTGACCATAATTATAAACAACTTTTATCTGAGTTACAAAAACATGGTAATAAGGCTAATAAGTTCTTAATGTTTCATGATACTTATACTTATGGAAGAAAAAGCCAAAATGGGTATGAAAAAGGTTTGAATGATGCTATCGCAGAATGGATGCTAGAAGTAAATAAAGATAAAGAAACTTGGATAATAGATAATGTGTTTTTACACTCAAATGGGTTAACGGTGCTAAGAAGAGTCAGATGAAATTAGTAAAATACGGTAATAAACATAGAGATGTATGGGAAAATTTTGTAGACCAGTCTTTTAATGGTACTTTTATGCACAAAAGAGCTTTTCTTGAATATCATGGAGATAAATTTCAAGATTGTTCTTTGTTAATATATAAGAATGATAAGTTATGTGCTGTATTTCCTGCAGCTTGTGTAAATGATAAGATTATATCTCATCCAGGATTAACAGTGGCAGGTCTTGTTTATAATGATACTATCAGAGGACATGATATATTAGAGATTCTTATTGAAATAAAAGAATATTTTGATTATGCTACTATTGAATATAAAACTACTCCAATAGAGTTTCAACGTCATGCAGTACAAGATGACATTTGGGCATTATATAATCTCAATGCAATAAAAAAATCTTGTGAATTATCTTCTATCTTAAATCCTTTAATGACTAATTATGAATATTGGCCTGATAGAAAAAAAGAGCTATCTTCATTAAAAAATAATATATCTCTTTCTGCTATGGATCTTCAAGATTCCTATTTAGTTAATGAGTTTTGGAATAATATTGTAATTCCTAATTTACAAAAACACAATACAACTCCTATTCATTCCGCTGATGATATAGTTTATCTCTATAATCATTTTCCTGTGTTTGTAAAAGGATTATTAGCTAGACACTCTTCTGGAAAGATGTTAGGTGGTTTAATAGTATTTAGGTTTAATAAGTGTTATCATGTTCAATATTCTGTTACAAACTCAAAAGGTCGTGCCTTGCACGCAATGTCTTTATTACATCACTATATGATAGAACATTTACCTACTGATATTCATTATTATAATTTTGGAAAATCTACAGAAGATAAAGGAAGATTCTTAAATGTTCCTTTATATTATTACAAAAATGGCTTTGGAGGGGGATCGCTAGTATATGAAACATATGAATATTGAGTTAAATAATTTACCTCAGCAATGGGAAGAAATTAGTAATCAGGCTTACCCAGAAATAAAAGATTATTTATCTAGCGGAAATTATGTTAATTCTACTTATATTAAAAGATTTGAAGATGCTTGGAGTGCTTATGTATCTCTTAATTATTCTACTTTAGTTAGTTCTGGAACGTCAGCCTACAAATTATGTTTAGAGTCTTTAGAACTAGCTCCTCAAGACACTTGTGTTCTTTTACCTGATAATACTTGGGCTTCTATTCTATTTGTTACTAAAAAACTTGGATATAAATATGATTTTCTAGATTGTGATACATTTTTGCAATTTAATACTAAAAAATTAGATAAATGGATATCTAAAAATAGAGATAAGTATAAAAATGTAATTTTAGTACCTACACATATACTAGGACATCCGTGTGATATGAAAACAATTATGACTATAGCAGTTAGAAATGATTGTTATGTTATAGAAGATTGTTCTCAAGCTCACGGTGCTTATTGTACTGTAGGTCCTGTCGGTCAGTTTTCAGATATAGCATTTTGGTCTTTATATCCTGGTAAGAATTTGGGAGGAGTATCACAAGCAGGTATAGTATCCACTAACGATATTAATTTAAATAATAAAGTTAGATATTATACTAATTGTGGTATGAAAGAAAAAAACGTTTTTGAAGTACTAGGAGAGAATCATAGACCTTGTGGCATATCTTCTATAGTTTTATATCATAAATTGAATAAACTAGAAGAATGGACAGAAAAAAGAATAGAAATAGCCTCTTTGTATAATTCTTATTTAACAACAGCTTCATTTGAAGCTGGTTATTGTAAAAGGCATGTATATCATTATTATTACATGCTGCTCCCCAGAAGAGATATTTTATTATCTAGTTTAGAGGCTTCTGGAATACCTTATGGAATAAATTACCCATTCACATTGTCTAAACTAGATAAAAGAAGAAATATTACAAATCATAGTAATTATGTATCTAATAATATTATATGTCTACCTTGTCATCATAGTTTACAAGAGTCTGATGTAAAATATATTAGTGATGTGGTAAATACCGTCCGAAGATGGGATTTATAATAAATAACTTTTGACATTTTCTATTATTTTTGTAATAATCATGTATATTGATTTTTGTCAATAGGAGGAATATATAATGAGTGTGACAGTCACTACTACAATAATTTTTGAAAACCCTGTAACTATAGAAAGTATTAATGCTCGGTGGGAGTCTCACCCAGCTGATATTATAGCAGGTTGTACAAGTAGTACTTCTACTTCTTTAAATGCAGATAATACTGAATGGAGGTTTGTCAGAGTATGGGAAAATTATGAACAACACCTGGCGTATATATCTTACTGCCAGGAACAGAGATTAGCTGGTAACTTTAGACCAATAGTAACATCATCTTTAGAAAGTGTTGTACATAATTAATGACTAATTTTGAAAAAGTAAAAGAATTTATGTCTTCTTTCGGGCAAGAAGTAAAAGAAAGCCCCGAACTTGCAAAACACGAAATTGCAATGTTAAGACTTAAACTAATACTCGAAGAGTATGAAGAACTAGAAGATGCTGTAACTGAAGGACATCTTGTAGGGATTGCAGACGCTCTAACTGACATTCTTTATGTAACATATGGAGCAGGGGCTGCATACGGAATTGATCTTGACAAATGCTTTGAAGAGGTTCACAATAGTAATATGAGTAAGCTTGGCGAAGACGGCAAGCCTATATATCGTGAAGATGGGAAGGTAATGAAAGGTCCTAACTATTGGGAACCTGATCTTTTAAAAGTATTGGATGAACAAACCTAGAATACTAATTTTATATCCTAACATACCTCTTATGATGACCCCCGGCATTGCTGTGGGGTTATTTACTGCTATATGTAAGCAAGAGGGTTGTGAAGTAGATTTGTTTGAAACAACTGGTTACTTTGATTTAAGTTCTAATGAACAAGTTCATATTGTAAGAGCCTCTACAGGCGGTACAAGATCTTTTTCTTGGGAAGACTTAGGCATCTCTGTTAGAGATGATAAATTTATATTGTCTGATTTTAGAGAGAAGGTAGAAAACTACTGTCCCGATCTAATTTTAGTAACTGTTGTAGAGGATGTTTTCCTTCAAGCTATTCAGCTGTTAGAAGAGATAAAAGATTTAAATATCCCTAACATTATGGGAGGTGTGTTTCCTACTTCTCAGCCTGATTTATGTATGTCTCATGATTGTGTTTCTATGTTAGGTATCTATGAAGGAGAAAGAACTTTAAGAGAGCTTATTCATAGAATTAAGAATAAAGATAATTTCGAGAATATAAAAGGAGCTTGGGTGCGTCTTTCTGACGGCTCTATACAAAAAAACCCACCTCAACCATTAGTCAATATAGGAGATGTCACTCCTGATTATAGTTTATTTAATGAGAATAGATTCTACAGACCCTATGGTGGTAAAATATTTAAAGCTGTTCCTATGGAAACCTATAGAGGCTGCCCTTATCATTGTACTTATTGTAACTCTCCTACTACTAGAGATTTTGGTAAGTCTTTTGGTCTGGACAGTTTTCTTCGTAGAAAGTGCATAGATAAGATAAAAGACGATTTACTTTTATATAAGGAACTTTATAATCCTACTTTTATTACATTTATGGACGATAGTTTTTTAGCTAGACCACGAACCGAAATATTTGAGTTCTGTGAGATGTATAAAAAATATTGTGGACTCCCTTTTTGGATGAATACGAGAATAGAAAACTGTAGACCAGATGTTTTACAAGCAATAAAAGAGGCTGGTTGTTACAGAATGCAGTTTGGTTTAGAGGCTGGTAATGAAGAGTATAGAAAAACGGTATTAAAAAGAACTGTCCCTAACAAAACTTACTATGAGTTTTTTGAATATATAAATGATTCTGATATAGCTTATGTTTTGAATGTGATCATAGGTCTTCCTTTTGAGACAAGAGACTTAGTGTTTGATACTATAAAAATGGTAAGAAGAGCTGCTGGTTATGACGGTACTACTGTAAGTACTTTTATTCCTTATTCTGGCACCACACTTAAAAAAGTTTGTATAGAAAATAATTTTATTGATAAAGATTTTATAAATGATGATCCAAAAGGTCTAAGCTCTCTCAGTTCCTTAAATATGCCAAAACCTTATTTACAAGCTAAAGAAATAGATGGGCTAGCTAAAACTTTTAATTTATATTGTTATTTTCCTGAGACAGAGTGGAAAAACATTAAAAAAGCAGAAACAGACGAGAAAACAAGAGAATTTTACTATAACATATACAATAAAGAATTTTTCTCTAGTGATGTTCAACTAGGGGGTAAAACTAGAATTGAAGGATCATTAGCTTGTAGAATTGATGAGGCATCACAATGGGCTATATAAAGTCTGAAAGAGATATTCAATATAAAAAATTTGAAGAACAAATGTCACAAAAAGATTTGTTCTCTACTCTTATGTTAATTGATTTTAACTTAACTGAGTTGTGTAATAGAACTTGTGAATTTTGTCCTAGGGTTGATCCTAAAGTATACCCTAACAGAAACTTACATATGGACCCAGAGCTTTACACAAAGATAATAGAAGAACTGGCAAAGTTAAAATATAATAATAGAATTTTACTTTGTGGATTTGGAGAGCCTTTATTATATAAATACCTTAACTATATTATAAACATTACAAAAACAAATCTTCCTTGGAATCATAACTTACAGATGGTTACAAACGGAGATAAACTTTCAGAAAAAGTAATTGAAAAGTTATTCTTTAACGGACTAGATAAAATATATATCAGTTTATATGAAGGTCCAGAACAACAAGAAACTTTTACTTCTATGTTTCGCTCTGTAGGTATTTCTCCAGATAAGTATTTTTTTCATCATTACTATAAAGAAAAAAAGGATAACTATGGATTTATACACTTATCTAATAGAGCCGGTAAGTTATTTAAAGATACTCATGGAGGAGGTTGTAATACACCATTCTATGAGATTAATATAGACTATAATGGAAATACTCTTTTATGTGCGCATGACTGGAATAAATCTGTAATAACTGGTAACTTACAAGAACAATCATTAAAAGATATTTGGTTAAAGTCTCCTGTACTTAAACAGTATAGAGAAATGTTACAAAAAGGAAGAGATAAGAGTCCTTGTAAAGATTGTAATATTATTGGTACACTTTATGGAAAAAAATCTAAACAACTATTATGCTCTGCTACAAGGTAAATATAGATACAAGAAAAATCAAAAGATCATTAGTAGATCCAAATACTAATGGTAATCCTGTTTTTGCTACTTTCAGAAGAGCACAATATAATAAAAAAATAAATCATTTAGGTATTAAGTATAACTACTTTGCTAACTGTCCTTCTTTCTTAAGCACTTCTTTTATAATAGAATCTATTTTAACAACTGGTATTAATTATCCTGTTGGGTTATACTGGGACGACGGAGATAATAGAATAAACTGTCATCCAGGTATGCGTAGACTTCTGTGTTGGGAATTTTTAGGCAACACTACTATAGACGGTGTGATAGTATCTGATCACGTAGAAGACTCAACTATATTCAATAGATATGAGAGAATAGATTTGCCTGACGAAAGTTTCTGGAAAAATATGAAAGGAAAGTATGAGTATCTCCCACAAGATGTAGTAGATCAAAGGAGTAGATACCCAGATTTTATACTATCAGATTTTCAGACAAGGTTTGCAAAAATGTATTCCAAGATAGAATCTATTAATATATCTAGCGATTTTACTTATGAGTTATATGACTTTTATTTACCAATAGCTTCTATAAATCAAATGATAGATTGGAGAACTATTTTTACAAAAAGAAGAAAAGTTAAAGTATCTTTATCAACTAATTTTTCTTCTGCTCAAGTCCATATAGTTATAAAAAAGCCGATAAAAGTACATCCTTTTGAGTTATTACACTTTCTACACCCAAATATATATTGCTATCAAGATATTGATCGTGATATTATAATCTATAATAACATTTCAGAAGGAACAGAAACTAAAATTATTCCTGCTTCCTATATACAAAAAATAAGAGGTTAATATGAAGAACCAAGACGAAGAATTGGTAAAGAAAACCAAAGCAATTTATGACAAAGCTTTACAACTAAAACATATATCAGACGATAATCAAAGAAGAGAATTAATATCTGATATAAAATATATGAGTCTTTTAGTATGTAGAGGTATACATTGGTAAAAAAACTTTTACTAGTATTACCTTTAGTGCTTATAAGTCCTTTTGCACTGTCCTCTGATAATAAGGATGCTGAATGTTTAGCAGAAAATATATATCACGAAGCTAGAGGAGAAAGCACTTTAGGAAAAATAGCTGTTGGATTGGTAACAATAAACAGAGTACGAGATGCTAGATGGCCTAGTAATATTTGTTCTGTAGTATATGAGGGACCAGTAAGAGAGAGTTGGAAAACTAAACAAAACACTAGCCTTTCTCCAGAGTCAAGGATTTTTTATCCTGTAAAAGATAAGTGCCAATTTAGCTGGTACTGCGATGGAAAAGCTGATACTATAAATTACTCTTCATATGATTGGCAATCTTCTTACCAAATTGCACAAATGTTGCTTGAGAACAATAAGTATGAAGGTCTTTTAGAGGGCGCTACTCACTACCATGCAACTTATGTGACTCCAGATTGGAGACTAAAATTGACTCTAATAACTAGAATTGATAATCATTTATTCTATCGTTAAATTAAGTATTTTCTTCTCTCATCGTTAAAAATATAGTATTATATAAAAATGATGAGAAAACTCGATAAAACAATTATGTGTAATAACTCATCGTGTACAAGACGTATGTCTTGTGCACGATTTTTGTCTGTGCCAAGAACTTTTCAAGATTATATGTTCTGGACAGAGAAAGAGTGTAATCACTATATTTCTATTTATAAAAGGACAAATAATGAACGATAATGTGGTAGACTTTCCAGGAGCCACTGTTGGCAAAATTAATCCCAACACTATTATTCAACACTTAGTAGAATCAGAGCCTGAGATTGAAAGCATCTTGGCTGTTGGTTTTCTGAAAAATGGTGCATTTTTCTTAACTACTTCAGAAGGAGCGATTAAGGAAAATATGTGGATTATAGAAAATGCCAAGATGAATTTCAGAGATTTTATGGTAGAAGATGACTGATAAATATGAAAGACTTATTTCTAATGCTTATAAAGCCCTAGAAAACTGTCAGTCAGATTGGGGAAAGAGTTACTGGGAAACAGTTATTAAGTCCCTTTTAAGATTGTCTCAGCGTCTTAATTAAACAACTTTATAGTTGCTAACTGGTTAAATTTCTGGTATTATATAAAAATAATGATGATTAACAACAAAGAGGAAAAAATGAACTACGAAAATATGTCTCGCGAAGAACTGATGGCTGCTCTTGCAAAGGCGGAAACCGCTGCAAAGAAGAGCGTTGTTGTCAAGGTTAGCCCGAAGGGTGCTGTTCAGTTGAATGGTATTCGCAAGTTCCCTGTAACTTTTTACAAGGACGAGTGGGCAACAATCTTCTCGATGAAGGATCAGATCGAGTCCTTTATCGTAGACCATGATGGTGAGCTGGCTTCAAAGGCTGCCTAATATGGCCGACCAGTACATCATCCGGCAATCTTCCAAACCAAAGGTTTGGGAGGTTGCTAAATTCTCAGACGACTATGAGCCGAGTAGTATTTACAACGTAAAGCTATATGGTAAAAACTATAGTTGTGACTGCCCTGGATACTGGAGGCAGAAGAATAAAGATGAGCATAAGCATATTAGGCTTGTCAAGTTCTGGAGGGAAAATCTTGAAGAAGAGCATGGATTTGCGCTTTGGTTAGACGGACCGGACATTGAGTATTCCAGATTCTGTGATAGCATTTGAAAAATTAAAATAATTTTTGATTTGCATGGCAGTTAAATTTCTTGTAATATAGAAAAACATTGAGCGAGAGAACAAGTTTCAACCGCTCAATGTAAAAAAATCCTTTCCGATACGGTGCCATCGCACCGAAAGTATATGGTTAGTAGGTGGACTAGATACCACCGTGCCGAGCAAAGGTAGCGTCTTTGGAAGTTCTGACTCAGATGAAACTTCTTGCAGTTTGAATGTTCTACAGTAGAAAAACATTCACTTTTCTCTTGCCATGAACCTATACTTTGTGGTATTATAAGAGATAATCCTTTCTGACAGACTGTCAGACGCTGGGCACGCTATCGCGTTAGAGTGCGGGTTAGAGCTTACCCTGGGGATTCAACTTCAATAGGTTGAACATAATCCTTCCCAAAAAACTCACTTTATCCTTGCAAACTTGTTCTGAGTTTGCTAAAATGTATAAAGATGTCAGGCTCCGAGACGTTAAAACTGGAGACTCAGTGGAGACATTTCCGTTTCGCGATTGAGATTGGCTGGTATGACTATGTCATTCGGAGTGACAAAGTCTGGTAAGAAAATCGTCGGGATTTTCACGAATTTGAGCGGATAGTAGGCGGGGCTCACTTTCACTTTAAAGTTGCTTAATGCTTAAAAATTTGATAAGATATAAAAAGATTGAGAGAGATTGAGTCTGATGACTACAGAGCCTCGATCTGGGCTAACGGAACGGCCTAAATAGGTTCCACTCCTATCAACTCAGGAGTATTGGAGTTGACAGAGCGGATAAACTGTAAACCGAAACTCGCTAGGCTAGCGAAACATAAATAAGCCCCCACAACTATCCGATGAGTGGGCATCAAAGAGTCGGAGGGCAGGAAAAGGTTCTACAAACCCGTATTGCTGCGTTAAAGCACTCTTAGTGTAGAAGGAGTTTAATCTACACCATGCAGAGGCTCCATGTGAAGAAGTGCTCCGTCAAATCAAGAAAGACGTAAACTAGACTTGTGCAGGTTATCGCACAGCCGAAAGAATTAAAGTGCCTAGTCAGCATAGTGCAGAAGAGACGTTCCAGTCTCGTAAAGAGCATATGTTCGCTCATGAGTGTCCCCCTGGGGAGGACGATAAAGCGTCCCCAGCCTTATTCTAAACGTGATGCGTTTTCATGTCCGCCGCTAAAATATAGATATGAAAGAGATTTTTTTCTTGCTGAGTGCTTAAAAATTTGGTAAGATATATAAAGAAATCGGGGAGTAACACATAGTTCGCCAAGGCTTGTAGTCAGTCAAGCACCGTTTAATAAAGCCTTAAACTACGTTCCTTCGGGTCCGACTAAACGCTTCGGCGGTTTAAGGTTCCACAGCCGAGTTATTCTGTAGGCGATATTGAAAAAGAAATAACGATGTTTCAGTATCTAGTGGTAAAACTTTCTAGTCTCCGCCGTTGGAGGTTGCAGTAGACACACATTGTAATTACGGACTGATGTGTGCTTCAGGTAGAAAGTAGGTAAGGTTCTAGTTGGTAAACCGCAAGGGATATAGTAGAAAGTAGAACCACTGTCTATGGCGGGTTTGGGGGCCGTAGACCCAATTTGGAGTCAATCACCTCCTTTCCATTCGATTTGACTCATAAAATGCTGTTGAGGGGACAGCGGGGGTAATCGCAAGATTACTACTCAAGACTTAAACAAGGACTCGTAGTCCCTTCCTTTGAGAGTCTTGAGTGCAACTTTCTTCTTGCTAGTTGTCCAAAAATTTGATAAGATATATAAAGAATAAGAGAACGGGGATCATCCTCCTTTACCTGACAGTTCACACTGTAAAGGTTTAAGTCCAAAAAGGTTAATGATCCAACGGAGACACGGAATGAGTCTCACCCTGTTCTACCTTTATTGGAGTCTAACTCCAGATGGTTGTATATCGACTTCGGACGCAACTTGGGATGGCTGCCATAAATAAGCCCGCGAGAGGTCACGGTTAATCTCTCACCTATTTAGTCTACTCACCAAGATTGGCGCTGTTTTTGTATGTTTCAGCGACTGGGTGCCCAAGCAGTAGACAAGATAAGCGGTGGTAGGTAGGCTTATTATGTTGGCAAGGCTCATACGGAGGCGTGACTTAGGTTGCGAGTGGTGATGAGTCATAACGCAGGCGGGTGAGGGGCTGTGCGTGGCTTAGAAATACTGAGCAGATACCTATGTGCACTAGGTCGAAATGCTGCTATAGAGGAGTTGTAAGACGTAGCCACTCCCACCTTTATTTGAGTCTTTGTGTAGCTTGAGCAGTGATGTTCGCTCCAGAGACTAGGGTAGGGTTTCTAACTCTGAGTTTACCAGTTGCTTGGGGTAAGTAGAGAAACCATCGTTTATAGCGGGTAAGGGGGCTATAGACACTAATCAGAAGCTAGAGCATATATTGCTCTGGCTTTTTTTTATATCTAAAGTAAAGGAGGTTGCTCCCATGTGGGGCTATCATTTAACAGTTGACTGTCGTGCTTGCGACATAAAAAAGATTACAAGCGTAGAAAATATATATAATTTTACCAAAGAGCTAGTTGACAGAATCGACATGGTGGCCTATGGAGAGCCTCAAATTGTAATGTTCGGATCTGATGATAAAGCGGGCTTCACACTTGTTCAGCTTATTGAAACTTCAAATATCTGTGCCCATTTTTGTAATGATACAGGAGATGCGTACATAGATGTTTTTAGTTGTAAGCCTTTTGACCAAGATGAACCGGAGAAAGTAATTAGTAAGTATTTTCATCCTAGTAAACAAACATCACATTATAGAGAGCGACAAGCTTAATTAAAAACCAAGACAAGTAATTGTCTTGGTTTTTTTGTTTGCCATATAGAGATGCCTCTGCTATACTATAAGAGTGGGCGGTCATATGGGTAATACTTAGCTATGGAACCATAGTATACAGACCATGCGTTCTAACATTTTATATTATACCTGTCCCTGACCGCCTCACATTATCGAGTTATAACAAAAGCACTGGTTTACTGTAATGATAATTAAAAATAATTGGATTCAGACAAATGTAAAAAGTTTATCCTCTCAAATAGATTTAGAAGTAACTATAAAAACAAATAATCTTAAAGACTTATCATTTGAGAGTGCTTGCTCTGAAGTCGTATCACATATTAAAGACTACAATTTATTTTTAGGATTAAGCGGAGGTGCCGATTCTTTATTTGTAGCTAAATGTTTAATAGAACATTCTGTTCCTTTTGAGGCTTTAATATGTTGTACTCCTTTTAATAAAATTGAAACTGAATATGCTTTTGACTTTTGTAAGAAGTATAACTTAAAATATAGAGTATTTACTCTAACTAAAAAAGAATATGCTTATCAATATAGAGATAGAATAGCTGCTCCTTTTAAGGGAGTCGGAGATTGTCAAACAGCTACTTTTCATATAAGTGATTATATAAAGAAAGAAGAAGGAACTTATATTTCTGGAGTTACCCCGATTGGAGGTACGCATTATAATAAAGTTTATTTAGGGTTTCATGAATATTCTTTTTACAGTGATATAGTTTTTGGAGATAGTTTTGAGATTCCCTTCTTTTTGTATTCTCAAGAAGTAGCATATTCTTTAATAAAGTTATTCAGTTCTTATAAAGATAGTCAAAAACTTAAATCAGATTTGTACAAATTTGACTATAGAGAAAAAAATTTTTACATCTATGATGACTCTTATTCAGACTTGTTGACTAAAGTTAGATGCGTACATGGAGTCAGAATTAAAAAAGAAATTGGTAAATTTGTAGATACTGATTTAATTGCGAATCTTATGCTAGAGAATAAAACATTTATATTAAAAGAGGAAAATATATGTCATCAGATATAGAATATTCAATATTGGACACATACACATAAGAGCCAAGTATCACACACTAGCTCTAAAAGAATATTAACAGGAGGGTATAATCATAAATGAACGAAGAATCATTTCAGCAGAAACTAGCAGCAGGACATATGGTGGAAAAATCAAGTGAGATGACTCCACGTTATCGCGACGTGCTGACGAACACTATTCATATTGCAGCAGACTTGGAAGTAGTAACACTGCCAACTTATTTTCCTGCTATCAAAAACTCACCAACACTTGAAGATAAGATTGCTGTGTCTGCTGCATGTCAGGACGAACTTGGACATGCACAGGTTATGTATAGACTACTAGAAGACTTTGGTTACGACACACACGACTTCTTGTTTGAGCGTGATCCTGAGGAATGGCGCACATTTCAAATGTTAGAATTCCCACATGAGGATTACATTGAAACTGTAGTAAGTATGTGTTACGGTGACAGGGCAGGTTATATCACAACTGTAGATTTGGAGCAGAATTGCAGTTACGCACCACTTGCTCGTGGATTGCGTAAGGTAAACTTTGAAGAAACGTTTCATGTTGCACACGGAGAACGCTGGACAAAGTTCTTTTGGAATAAAGATGAAGACAGTAGACAAAGAGTACAAGAGTGCGTTGACTTTTATTTCCCACTATGTGCCGCATGGTTTGGTTTGCCTGATGAGCATAAAACAAGAACTGACCAACAGACTTATAGAATTCGTGGTGGAACGAATGATGAGATGCGGCAGATTTGGTTAAGTAGAGTTGTTCCATATAGTGAAGAAGTTGGAATTAAGATTCCAGCTCACTATGATGCAGAACTTGGCAAGTTTGTATTAGATTATACTGCACCTATTCGATTGAATGAAGATACAAGAAAATGGGATTATGAAGATACAATGACTTGGGAAGAACAGCTAAAGATTTGGAAGAAGGGAAGTAAACACAAAGTCCCTAGTATCACAGAGGTTCAAACAGAAACTTGGGGCAAAGAACTTTGGTAGGACAATCATAAGATATGAATTTAATTTATGAAGGTAAAGCAAAAAAGATTTTTGAAGCTGGAAAAGATAAAGTAGTACTTTACTTTAAAGACGACGCAACTGCTGGTAACGCGGCTAAAAAAGCACAGTTTGAAGGTAAGGGAGCGCTTAATTGTAGTATCAGTGCTTTGTTGTTTGAAGAATTACATCGCCAATATATAGATACTCACTTTATTGAAAAACTAAGTGATAGAGAGCATCTCTGTCAAAAAGTTAATATTATTCCTATAGAAGTAATTGTTCGTAATGTTGCGGCAGGTACTTTTTGTAAACGATACGGACTAGAAGTAGGTGCTGCTCTAAAAAGTACAGTAGTAGAGTGGTGTGTAAAAGATGATTCTTTAAACGATCCTCCTATCAATACCTCTGCGGCTGTTGCCCTTGGTTATGCGAATGAAAGACAGTTACGTTATATGGAAGATACTGCTGTAGAAATAAATGCTATTTTAGCAGAAATTTTTGAAGAAGTGAATCTTACTCTAGTAGACTTTAAACTGGAATTTGGACTTAATAAAGATGGAGACATATTACTAGCAGATGAAATATGCCCTGATACTCTTCGTCTTTGGAATGATAAGAATGAGAGTTTTGATAAAGATTTATTTAGAAATGACACAGGAGATTTAATCGAGGGATATAAGATAGTAGAGAGGCTACTTAAAGGAGAAATCTAATGGCAAAACGACGTAGAAAATTTAGAGAAACACTATCAGGACAACCTCTTAAACTGGCAGGTAGTGATAAGTTCCGTAAAGACGCTATCGCAGGACGGCTTTCAACCAACTCTTTGGAAAAATATATTGCAAAGATGAGAAATTTAGGTTATCCTATTAAATATACAAAATCAACTGGTTTCAAGAGAGATTAAAAAATGGCAACAACAAAAGACACCGAGCGCGTAGAAGGCGGTGTTAAATATCGCGGAGAGAAGTTCCCTGGTTTTAACAAGCCTAAACGTGCTCCTTCAGAATCAAAAAAGAAGATGCGCGTACTAGCCAAAAAAGGCGATCAAATTAAGGTTGTTGAGTTTGGTGCAAAAGGATATGGACATAACTATTCTTCAAAAGCACGCGCTAACTATCTTGCTCGTTCGGGCGGGATTCGTAATAAGTCTGGTGGCTTAACAAAAGATGACAAGTTCTCTCCCAACTATTGGGCGAGAAAAGTGCTTTGGGCAGGAAAGGGAGGCTCCAAAGCCAATCCAAAACCTGGAGGTCCCAGGAAAAAATAGGGAGAAATAGTATGGTAAAAACTTTAGGAGTTGCTGTCGTAGCGGCTGCACTAACATTTGGTGTATCTGCAGCCTATGCAGCAGAAGACTTTAAGAAGATTGAAAATACTGTTCGTGTAGAAACTAAAGGAATCGGCGTTGATATGCAAGCTAATATCAATAACGCAGATCGTTTCTTTGGAATCGACTATACACTAAAAGGTATTACAGGTCGTTATGAGCGAGCCGAAGGAGCCACAGATGCAAGTGATGAAAATCGTATTAGCCTAGGCTATGATAGAACTTGGATTCAGCGTGGTCCTATTGCAGTCTCTGCAGGTGTTACCGCTCAGTATCGTATGCCTGATGATAGTGCTAGTGAGCGTTGGTTCAAGATCTCACCAGTTGCAAAAATCACAATGTACCCAATGCGTTCTGTTGACGCAGATGGCAAGGCTAGTGACGGTAAGATCGCTATTTACGGACAGGTTCAACCTAATGTCGCTTATGACAAGGATGGCGTAACTGACTTTACTGAAATCGTTGACACCAACTGGAAGGCTGGTGTAGACTACTCAGTAACCAAAAATCTAACTGCAGGTATGTATGTGCAGACCGATACTGATAAAGATTGGAAACGCACAGCAACCTTTGTTGGAACAGGTCTTAAGATTAAGTTCTAATGGATCGTTATATTCTTCACAGTCATAGAGCTGTATCAAGAAGAATGATTGAATGGGCAGAGGCGAACAAGCAGTTCAATTCTGCCCATTCTTATTGGGAAGCACGTTCAGATCACATACTGCTTACCATGATAGAGCATGGTCGAGACTATCCTTGGCATACAGACTCACACAACATCTACGGTCGCAGGAATGCTCGTCGTTGGACTCAAATTCTATATCTCTCTCCAGGGTCACCGATTCAGTTTGGAGAGTGGCAGCATCATGACAACTATACTGTAGACTCACGCGGGAACAAAATACCAACGCCTGAATCTATATGCACTGAAGTTCATCCTAGTCCTGGACTTCAAATACAGTTTCCATCATTCTTCATTCACCGTGTGCCTACACAGAAGAGCGAACAACATCGTTGGACTCTAGTCACATTCCTAGAGCAGCACCCTACAGAACAACATGAAGAACTATGGAACCACGCATATAGAGAGTATTTCAAGAATTTTACATTTGCTAGACCATAAAAAATATGCTATTCTATGTGTGTAATCACGTTGAACACGGAGTGTAAACAGCTGTGGAACACAGTGGAACATATATCACATCACGTAGTTTCGGAGAAACACAGCCGGGCGTTCGTAGAACGCTATTTCCCTAATACGTCAGAACTGCGTCTTTTTTATAAGTTATGCGTCTACTGCATATCTCATATTAAAAAATGTCCTTTGACTTTTCTTTAGAATTATTATAAAATATATATACAGTCAAGAGTAAATACTTTGACTGAAATAATAAACTTGCATAAATGGAGTAAAAAAAAATGAATACACTTTTACAGGCGTATATTACGCCTTATTTATACACACCCAAGCAGGGTGTTTTTTCTTTTAGATTTAAGAAATATCTGAAAGTCTTTAAAAATAGATTTTGGAAATGGTGTGTCCGTTATGGAACACATAGAGCAGAGATGGCTATTAAACACAGATGGATGGTATAATGGAATTTGATTTACAGGTTGTCTCTGCACATCTTATAGGACTATTCCTAGTTATAGGATTTATAGCACTCCTGTGCTCTCTAGACAAGTATTCTAAAAATAGTAAAGATGACTATTAGAATTTAATTCTTTCTTGATATCAACTTTATTTTTTGGTATTATAAAGAATAATGATTGATAACACACAAAAAGGAGAAAAAAATGGCCGGTAAAAAAGGCAAAACTGCAGCAGGTCGTGGTAAGTCTAATGACAGCTACAAGCGTATTAATGGTGAGCTTTGTAAGCCTGTTTTGTTTGCTGGAAAGCACATGGGGTATGGTACTTACATGGCAGGAGCGGTAAATGGAGAGATGGTTGTCGATAGCAAAGGAAAGCCGATTCCATACAAACAGATTGTAGGGGATAAAAAAACTCTCGTTACAGCATAGGTGAGGAACTAAAACTATGAAGGTTATGGTTAAGGAAGTTGAGAACGAAGGGCTTGAGGCTCTGATGGGTCAGCGTGTTACACTATTCTGTGGTGTTTATATTTACACCGGAAAGCTGGTAGGCGTGAATGACACTTGCGTTAAGTTGGAAGACGCTGGTATTGTTTACGAAACTGGTCCTTTTACTGAAAGTAAGTGGAAGGACTGTCAGTATCTATTTAACGATTGGTATGTCGCTACTCAGAGTATTGAATCGTTTGGTGTGTTGAAGTAAGATTAGGATGTCCCAAACAAAACGGAACAAGTTTAAGTCTTGGCCTAGGTCTTGGGCCGGGGCTGGGTCTGAGTATGAGTCTTGGTCTTTGCCTGGGTCTGGGTCTAGATCTTTACCTGGGTCTTTGTCTGGGTTTTTGTCTGGGTCCAGGTATTGGTCTAGTTCCGGGATTAGGTCTAGGTCTTGGTCTTGGTCTGGTTCTAGGTCTAAGTCTAGGAATAATTGATGTTACAAACAAAGAGAATTAATATTAGGTCTGAGTCTGGGTCTGGGTATAGATCTTGGTCTGGATCTGGGTCTAGGTCTTGGTCTAGATCTGGGTCTGGGCCTGGTTCTAGGTCTTGGTCTGGTTCTAGGTATAGGTCTGGGTCTAGGTCTTTATCTGGGTCTAGGTCTTGGTCTGGGTCTTGGTCTTAGAGCGCAGCCGGAATAATCAGGAGAAGGTAATGCCGATCGGAATGACTCCCACTTTTTCTTTGACTAGTCCTTAGTCATTCTGTTATAATTAAAGATAATCAGAAATAAATCATAGGTGAAAAAATGACAAAAAATGATGCTAGTCTGTTGCGTTCTCAAATGCGCTACAGGAGAGAACATTTTTGCCTGTTCCCCAAATATGTGGTAGAGGATCGACAAAAGATTCGCAAGTTTCACACCAGTGATATACCAAATTATATTATACGTTCTTTGACGAAAAAACTTGCCCACATGGTGAAATAGGTAAACACAACGGACTTAAAATCCGTCGCTTCGTGCTTGCCAGTTCGAGTCTGGCTGTGGGCACCAAAGTCCTGTAGTTTAATGGTAAAACACCCGACTTATATTCGGCACAGTCTCCAGATTAGAGAGCGATACAGGTTCGAATCCTGTCAGGACTACCAAAGAAAGGAACTTAAATGTTAAAGAAAACATTGATTGTAAGTATTATGTTAGCTGTTGCTAGTACTAGTGCAGCTGCAAAAGAACTAACTACGGCTAAATTTTTATTTGATACCGGACCTTATGGAAACCATGCTTGGGTACTAAAAGGTATTAAGAATGGTACTTTTGAAAAGTACGGTATTAGTCTAGTGCCTATTGGAGTAGGACCAGGAAGTGTAAAAACAGGAATGGCCCTAGCTGCTGGTAAAGCAGACGTAGGTTATCAAGATTTTAGCGGAGTAATTACTGTAAATGGAAAGTCTGAGACCCCAGGTCTTAAGGCTATTTTTGTAGTAGATGATCGTGCTCAAGACGGTATCTATGCTCTGAAGGGCAGCGGCATCAAAACTTGGGAAGATTTAGACGGTAGAACTCTAGGTAGTTTTCCTACAGGAACTACAAGGAATCTTATTCCTGTAATTACAACTGCGAAGCCCAACTATGTAAATATGCCTTTTGCTCTACGAGTACCTAGTCTTGTCTCTGGTAAGGTAGATGCTGCTGAAGGCTTTTTAACCACTATGAAGTTTAATCTTATTAAGTCAGGACATCCTGATTTTACTACACTACAAGTAGCAGATAAAATACCTTATGCTATTAGTCGAGTTATTACTGTAAGTAGTGCTTGGTCAAAAGCTAATCCAGACGCCGTAGTTGGACTCCGTAAAGCAGTTAAAGAACTATTAGTAGCGCATATTGCAGACCCAGAAGATAGTATTAGATATCTAAAAGGTCCTCTCACTATGGGTGTTAAAGGTTTTGCTCTAGAAATTGAAAGAGCAAAGTTTAACAATGAAGTTTTAATCATGACTGATAGTGTTAAAAAACATGGTCTAAATAACTCTTCAGTTTTAGCACCTCGTTTAAACAAGTATATTGATGTTTTAAGTGAGAAGTTAAAGCTGCCTAATAAACACGCATATAATGATTATTACAGCTTCGACTAAAAAAGCTATTATTAGCTTTACTGTTTTATTATTGTTATGGGAGTTACTGGCAGATGGATTTGTTCCCTCAGCCAGTCAAACTCTCATAACTTTTTTTACTCTTATAGTTAATCCTATATTTTTAGAGAACGTACTTGTAAGTGCTTATAGACTAGCTGTTGGTTGGTCTTTAGGCATGATTATAGGCACTAGTATAGGATTAACTATGGGAATATTTATTTCTGTAAAACAACATTTATTCCCTGTTATTAGTGTCTTTTTTCCTATACCAAAAATAGCCCTACTTCCTTTATTTTTAGTAGTTTTTGGGCTAGGAGAAGAGAGTAAAATTATTACAATCTTTATTGGTAGTTTCTTTCCTAGTATAATAACTGCCTATAGTTCAGCTATTAGAACTCCAAAGTCCTATATAGAAGCCGCTCATTCTTGTGGTGGCGGAGATTGGTTTGTTATAAGACACATCGTACTTCCATATAATCTTCCTAACATCATTCAAGGATTCAGAACTAGTGGTAGTTTGAGTATTACCCTTCTAGTTGCTGCTGAAATGCTAGGAGCACAATCTGGTATTGGTTACTGGATATTCGCTACTGGTAGTGAAATGAAGTTTGACTACATGTTATCAGGTGTGATAGTATTATCTTTGATGGGATTATCAATAGGATTTTTAGTAGAACTACTAATAAATACTTTTTGTAAGTGGAGTAAACTATCAGAAGGAAATAAAGGTGGCTAAATATAAAGAGTTTATAAGTCTGATAGAGAAATACATAAAAAGTAAAACAAGGTCTTGTGGAGTTTGTAATGCTTGCTGTATCTCTTTAACAATAGATGAACCTAATTTTTTTAAACCTGTTCACACTTCTTGTAAATATTTAGATAATCGAAGATGTTCTATATATAAAAAACGACCTAAAACATGTAAAAAATTCAATTGTGCTTGGAAACAAGGCTGGGGACATAAAATTAAAGACTACCCTCTTAACTCAGGACTCTTTTTTCATGTACTTCCAGATCGTACCCCAGTAGTTTCTGAGTTTGGACAAAAGATAGATTCTAGCCGTATAGAAGAAATGAAAAAAGATATGCGGGTTAGATATTTTGTTAAAAACTTTAAGAACCAATTAGAAACTTTACTTTAGCATCAGTCCCGTAGTTCAGTGGTTAGAACGTGCCGCTCATAACGGCATTGTCGGGGGTTCGAGTCCCTCCGGGACTACCAATAATGCACCCTTAGCTCAGCTGGATAGAGCAACAGCCTTCTAAGCTGTGGGTCGCACGTTCGAGTCGTGCAGGGTGCACCATGCCGACATAGCTCAGTTGGTAGAGCAGTTGATTTGTAATCATCAGGTCCGCGGTTCGAGTCCGTGTGTCGGCACCATATGCGGGATTGGTATAGTGGCATTATGACAGCCTTCCAAGCTGACGAGGCGGGTTCGATTCCCGCATCCCGCTCCAAATATATAAAATGAATTAAAAAATGGACTATAAACAATCAGGCGTAGATATACAATTAGCCGATCAATTTATTAAGACTCTTAAGCTAAATCAAACAGGATTTGGAGCAAGAGTTAAGATAGGTGATGAAGAAATAGTTTTAGCCACTGATGGTGTAGGAACTAAGATACTTGTAGCAGAAGAACTCAATAGCTTTGGTTCTATTGGGATTGATCTTGTTGCTATGTGTGCGAATGACGTTATTTGTCAGGGAGCATATCCAAAGTATTTTCTAGACTATTATGCTACAGGAAAGCTAAGACTTGATAAGTCTAAAGATATTATGACTGGAATTGTACACGGCTGTCAGCTTGCTGAATGTGAGTTGGTAGGTGGAGAAACAGCAGAGATGCCAGGAGTCTATGAAGGTTCTAAGTTTGACTTAGCAGGCTTTATGGTAGGAGAGTGTCGTGGACATTCTCTTCCTCGTAAAGAGGCGATGAAAGAAGGTGATTATCTAATTGCACTTCCATCATCAGGACCACATTCAAATGGTTATAGTTTGATTCGTCAACTCTATGATTCGTATGATAGCTGGTTACTAACTCCAACACGCATCTATACACCAGAATTTAAGATTCTTCATCCTTGGGTAAAGGGTCTAGCAAATATCACTGGAGGAGGTATACACGGTAATCTACCTCGTATTCTTCCAGACCACCTTACGTATAGGCTAAATGAGTTTGAACTCTCAGATGAGTGGCAAGACTTGTTTGACCGATCAAAACTAGATCGTCACAAGTTTGAATCTACGTTTAACTGTGGGTATGGTATGATTGCTGTAATAGACGGTCCTTCTCTTGTTGATGTATCTTTTCAAATTCTTGACCTAGAGATTGTAGGACAGCTTGTTACAAAATAGTTGCTTCATTCTTATTTTTTTGATATTATTAGAAATAATGAAAATCAAGGAGATATAAAGAATGTCACATGAAGTTGAAACTATGGCTTACGCTGGTGAGGTTCCTTGGCATGGTCTAGGTGTTCCTGTCAGTAATGATCTGACACCACAAGAGATGCTCAAGGCTGCGAGTCTTGATTGGGAAGTCAAAAAGGTTCCTATGGAATACTGCTTTGACGACGATGGCACTGTGCTGGAAGTTCCCAATAAGTTCGCTCTTGTCCGTGCTACGGACGGTAACTTGTTTGATATTGTCGGTCCTGGTTGGCGTCCGCTACAGAACGAGGACGCATTTGAACTATTCAATGACTTTGTTAAGCAAGGCGATATGGAGATGCATACCGCAGGCTCGTTGAAAGATGGTCAGATTGTCTGGGCATTGGCTAAAGTGAATAACACCTTTGAGGTGTCTCACGGTGATGCAATCGAGCAATATCTTCTACTCGTTAACCCTCACAAGCGTGGGAAGGCGATTGAGGTAATGGATACAGACATTCGTGTTGTTTGCCGAAACACCATGAACTTTGCTCTGAATTCCCATTCAACTCGTCGAATTAAGGTAAATCATAATCAGCAGTGGGATGCCGAATATGTTACCGAAATGTTGGGGCTTGCGAAGCAGACCTCCGAGCGGTATAAAGAGACTGGAATCTTTCTAGCTTCTCGTCTCTATGAGGAAGCACAGGCTCACGAATACTTTACCCGAGTATTCCCCAACACTGGCACAACCGATGAGGACTCGAAGAACGCCCAGCGTGCTCTGGAAGTTCTTCACACTCAGCCAGGGGCAAATCTTGCAGAAGGTTCATGGTGGCAGGCGTTCAATGCGGTCACTTGGATGACAGATCATGAACTTGGTCGGTCAGTGGATACCCGACTCACTTCTGCTTGGTTTGGTCAGAATCGTACTCGAAAAGAGAAGGCACTGTCTCTAGCAATCGAGTATGCAGAAGCAGCGTAGAAACTCCGTTTCTACATAAATAAATAAAAAGCGACTTGGCAACAAGTCGCTTTTTTGCTATACTTGTTGTATAAATTATTAAAAGGAGTATAATATGATTTGGTTAAGTATTGGTATTATTGCTCTAACTATTGTGAGTATTTTAGACTATTTCAAAATCAAACGTCTTACAAATCGAATAACTGAGTTAGAGTATAAGAATAAACATAGAATCTTTACAGGTGGCGCACCAGTAAGTAGAGTCGGCCCTAATCTTGGAAACTCGCCATACTGATATGAGTGTATATATCAGCCCACCTTTTGGAAACTATATCAAAAAGACACATTGCACTAGCATTAAAGGTACTTTTACCTGGGAACGTAGAAGGGGTTTGTTACTTCAAATCATCAAAACACTACGACCCGTAAAAGGCGGCTGGAGAAATGCTATTGGCTTTAGAAATGTTGGCATGAAAAATATCAAGAACTGTGATAAAAATGCTATGTATTCTATTGCTGCTCTTGATAGTCATTGGGACCCCTTTTTAGCACACATTCCAAATTGGAGTGATATTGAGTTAAATCTAGGTTGTCCTAATGTTGGAGGATACTCTATTACTAAACAAGAACTAATGTCTTTTACTGATAAGTATAAAATGCTACAAGTAAAAGTATCACCCACAGTTGATTTAGACTATATTAAATGGTTACAAGATTGTGGTGTAGTAACAGTTCACTTGAGTAATACAATTCCCACAGATCGTGGAGGTATTAGCGGTAGTCAACTAAGAGAAGTTAATCTGCCTCTAGTAGAGAAAATTGCAACAGAAACTAATTTAAGTATTATCGCAGGTGGCGGTATTTACCATCCTAGAGATGTAGTAGCATATCGTTTAGCAGGAGCTACTTCTTTTTCACTGAGTACCATTTGGTTTACTCCTTGGAAAGTAGGTCCAGTACTCGATGAGGTGTATGGAAGATGATTGAAAGAATAGTAGAGTCAAGGGAGTTAGAGAATGAAGACAGCACAAATTGATCCAGATCGTCGGCTTTGGGAGTATGACGGACTGGGCAACAAAGTATTTAAGGGTGAGTACACAAAAGCATATAAAGGTATTGACCTTGAAAAAGTACTTGTGATTTTAATGGAAGAATGTGGCGAGCTTATACAGCGTTGTTCAAAGATTCTTCGTCATGGCACTGGGGAGACTCAGATGCGAGATATGATTGAAGAAGCTGGAGACGTTAAAGTTCTGATTGATATTTTAATTGCAGAAGACTTTTTAGATGAAGATGCAATTAAGGATCGTGCAGAATACAAAATGAGTAAATTGGTTAGAAGAGGTTATATAGAAAAATGAGAATGAATATTGAGCTATCTGATAATAGCATAGATGAAATTACTGAAAAGAATCTTAAAAATCTATACGAGTGTGTGTGTCGAGACTACCACTCTCTTAAAGATAAAGAGGATATTAAAGACTATGAACGAGAAGATTTAGTTTTTTATACAGGCATACGAGATAGTCTAGCAGATGTGATTAGGTACCTGAACGTACCTGATGACCCAAAAATTGAAGCGTATCTAGCTAAACATTATTGAAAGAAACTGTAGTAACAATATTTGACTTGAGAGTGTAATATCTTTACATTTGATACTTAAAAGGGACTTGCTTGCAAGTCCCTTTTTTGTTATAATAGGATATGATTGAAAATGCACTGGAGAAAACAATGAAAGACAAATGGAGCGAACTCAACGACTGGGAAAGCAAGCATAAGACTTCGGTCTTCATGACCATCTCAGTTGACGATATTCGTGATTACTTTGAAGAATATTTTGAGGAAGAACCTCATCCTTGGTCTACTAAAAATCTGACTGATGAAGAACTTTGGGAAGCTATTCGACACGTATCTTGTAAGTACGACTTTGGTGAAACTTACGGGGATATTTATGACTGGGTTGTAGAAAAAGCCCAAGAGTGGAAGGAATCTGAAAATGCCTAATTGGTGTACAAATAGAGTAAACGTTTCAGGGGAACCTGAAGAGGTAAAAAAGCTTGTTGCTTTAGTGCGTGGTGAAGGAGCGGAGGGTGAGTTTCATCTCAACTCTATCATTCCTATGCCAGCAGAACTTGAAGATACTAAAGCACCCACCACTGATAGTGATGCACCTGTAGTAGATGGTCATGCTAATTGGTACTCTTGGAGAGTTGATAACTGGGGTACAAAGTGGGAAGTTGGAGAAGTAGACTACTATGACTCTGATGATGACGGATACGTGCAATGGGAGTTCTGCACCGCTTGGGGTCCGCCCGAAGGAGCCTGTAACAGGCTTCGAGAATTGTTTCCTGACGTATCTATTTCTTGGTTTTATGACGAACCAGGATGCGAAATTGCTGGGTATCTGTAATATTGAGGGAGGCGAGGATAAAATGGGCTGGCGTTATCAGGCTAGAAAGACAACATACGATGGCGAAGTAGTCTACGAGTTAGTAGAGGCTTATCCAGACCTTATGGAAGAGGGTGATACTATTATTCCACATACTGTAAATGCTGTGACGATTAGCGCAGATTCAAAAGAAGACCTTGCTAAATGGTTACGTCGGGCTGCTGATGATGTGGAAAAGTATGAGGTGATTGAAGATGTATAATCCTGATAATTGGGTTGTTATCAAAATGAATGGTGATGATCCACACTATCGTGTGCTAGCAGGCTGGAGTGGTGGATACCTCACTGGCGATAGTTGGCGCATGAACAGTGGTATTACTCGTGTAGAGGATGCTGGTGATCGATATAACTTCTATGGATCGAGTGGTAGCTGTTATAGCTGCGGCAAGGAGAGTTATACTCTACGCATGAACAATGCTCATATCTGGGCACAACTACAAAAACTTCATGAGGATAAAGTTGAAATGATGCCAGAAGAAACAGACTGGCTAGACATGGATTGGATTATCAAATGATTAAACATGAACCACTATTTGACACTAACAAGATTTGCGAACACTTTAGCGAAAAGGATGGTGTTCCCATTACCTATGTGTGTACAAGTGCGCTAGGCGATGAGGCACATGCAATGGATATCTTTTACAGAGAAACTCCACACCCTCAATTCGGTAATCGATATTTTGGTCTATACCATAACGGCGATCTTATGATTGCTAATGCAGATCGAATTGAATCTGTAGAGTTTGGGCTTGTCGAAGATGATGATGGTGATCTACAGTATAGTGCCCATCGTCATGATTATAAAAGATTTGAGAACGGTAACATGATTGATGGTGGTCGAGCTTATATCAGATGTGCGGCGAATGAAGTTAAACACTACGTTGTTCGTAATGGCGAAATGGTGGAGAACATACTATGCCAACAGTAAGATATCTTGATACCAGTGCGTACGGATCGTACTTTGTTGACTGTGAAGTATTGCGTAAGATTGATGATGACACATTTGAGATTAAGTTCTACGATGATGTTGTTGATGAATATGAAACTAAGGTAGTGACTCGTGACCGCCTTGTGTTTGATTGGTTTGATGAGTATGTGTGAAATTAAACATTACGTTGTTCGCAATGGCGAAATGGTTGAGGTTGAATAATGAACACACAGGATTTCATCAATAACGCAGAATACCTAATCCGTCAATGTCTTAATCAAAAAAACATTGATCCGATTATGGAAGCGTGGTTGCATGACGCATGTCTTGATCTTGCAAAGGCAAGGGAAAAGGATATTCGAACTACTCAGATTCTATGTAAGGCATTTCCAGAGAAGTCAGGTCATTTCTTCATCTGCGGTGAAGCAGGCGAAAAGGATAGTATGGGTTTGCCTGAGAAGATTATGGTTTGCCCAACATATGGCTTGGATGGCTTTGCATCGTATAAGAAATACACAGATTATTCAGCACCGGAGTGGTAAAATGAAAATTCTTGATCTTGAACAAGAAATTATGAAGGCTTGGCATGTTATAGATGACATTCAACTTCTCAATGAGAATGTTATGGAAACAGATATGTCTACTGATGATATTGTTAATACCCTTATTGGATTAGAGAGTATATATAATATGAGATTCCAAAAGGTCTTTAGTCTGTTTGAAGAAGTCTGCAAAGAATTTCGTGCAATGAGGAAAGAAGTATGACTATATTAACACATCATGGAAAAACTCGTGAATGTTGCGAGTGGGTAATTAAAAATAACGAAAATAGAGAAGATTTAAAAGACAACCTTAGTGTTCAATCTTGGATTCAGGCATCTAAGGAACGTCTAAAAGAACTTGATGAACAAGAAGGGGAAAAGCAACTTTGTCTAAATTTTTAGTTGAAACTTACTCAATTCATAAGGTACAATATGTAATTGATTGTAAAAATGAATCAGATGCTGCAGATACATTTGTATTGGAGTCTGATAAAATAGATGAAATTCATCAGCAGCATCTTGATGAAAACATTTATGGAATCTGGGAGATTTCAGATTCAGAGTTTGATGCTATTTGTGAAAACTCTGTGAATGGACATTTAAAAGAAAAGGTAATTTATAAAGTAAAATACGATGATTAAAATTTCAGAGTTTTATGGTTTTGAAGACTATTCAGACCGAGAAGCATATATTTATCTAAATGATAAAGATAACTATATTGTAGAAATGATTCTACGAGATGATGAAGAAAAGATTATTCGTAAAGAACAACGTGACCTAGCAGGTCATTCTATCTACTACGCCGAAGATTGTGCTGAAAATTGGGTTTCTGGTATAATCAATTAACCTTTATTATTGCTTGGCGCTTATAATTTTGGTATTATAAAGAATAATCAATGAAACGGAGAAAGATAATGCACTTTGATATGACTGGTACTTTCGGTGAGTATAACGACAGCGACTATTTTACCGCTCGTCGTGAGTTCAAGGCTGAGACTCTTGGTGAGGCAGTTGATCACATCGAGACGTTTTTGAAGAGTCTTGGGTATAACTTTGATCACCTTGAGGTTCGTAACAAGCCTCACTCCACCTACGATGGAATGTAAGTTTTCACTTGCTTCTTACTGAAAAGTTTGATAAGATATATTTGTAAATGAGGGAAACAACCCGCCTCTGACTGGGTTGGATTTCTAAAATGGAGTAAGTTACATGGCAACACAGCCTAACTACACCGAAGAGCAAGTTACCCAGCTCCACGATCTATACGCTGAAATGGGTAGCGAAGGTCTTGATCAGATTGCAGAGCAACTTGGTAAGACTGTCCGGTCTGTACGAGCCAAGCTGGTTCGTGATGGACTGTATGTGGCCCCGACGAAGGGTGCTTCTACGAAGGCCAACGGCCCTTCCAAGAAGGAAATTCTTCGTGAGTTTGGAGAGGTCGGTTTCGACGCTTCTGGACTTGAAGGAGCCACAAAAGAAGCTCTAGTTCGTGTTCTCGCGGTAATACGCGTTACGAACTGAGTTGGTTAAGAGGGGGTAAGGGCTGTGACAGAGATGTCGCAGCCCTTATTTTTTAGGAGGATACATGTATATACCAAAGATAGATTGGAGCAAACCAACTGCTCAAATGTTAGGACGTTTTGATCCTTGGACAGAGAGTCACAGAGCGATGTTTAAACAAATTTTACTTAGAGGTGATCCTACTAATCCCAGGAAGAATTCTAGGGCGTATCAAGTGATCATTATGGTTCGCCATAACGAGCGTTTTGATGAAATCTTTGAGAGCATTAAAACGTCGCTAGAGCCTGAGTTTCATGGTAAATATGAGGTTCTACACATTCCTGATGTAACAAACATCTTTTTTGGAAGACACGCAAAAGTTGAGGTAGATCGCATTAATTTAACTTCTGAGATGGAGCCTGCTCCAGAAACTCCTTTGAAGATTGAAAAACGTGCTATTGATAAGCGTTTTTGGGCAGGTCGTCAATGAGTGAAGAAGTGATCCAGTGGTTAAAACAGCATCACCCATCTTGCCCTGACCCACAAAACTATCCACAATCTGCACAGTGGTATATTGATATGATGATCTACCTTCAGCAGCGCAAAAATCAAGAATCAACTTGATGTCTGCCTTTAAATTTGTTATTATAGATATAATGAATTTTAACGAATGGCGTATCACTAAAGAAAACTATGAAAACAATTGTCAATGTCTCTGACGGACCACAAAAAGGTAAATCAACCTACACCCTAGCTGAAACTGAAACTTGCCTAGATATGTCTAACATAAATCTAGTGTTTGAGTATAATATGGTGGTGGAAGATCTACTCCAAAAAGCTAAAGCGTTCAACTTCTCTTGCGAGAAGATTGATAGGAATAAGCTGCAAGCATTTCGCAAAGATTTGCTAGTAGAAAAGATTCCTCCGATTCCTACAATGATGGTAGGTATTCTCGACGTATATCGTGCTCAGTATCTAGAAGGATACTTAATTTGGATGAAAGAGAATAATCTTCCCGTCAGAATTATTGTTGACGAGTATGACGTTTTTCAAGTAGGATTCAATACAGAGCGTATACTAGTCGCTAGAGATGAGTGGCTAAGAGCCGCTATGAAGAATCAGTGGGCCGATATCTGGGATTTTAATTCTGCTACTAATGTTAATGGAATGGTCTCGGATATGGTTTGGGATGAGGTAAATGTTATTCCAGGTTATGAAGGATACTGTGGTTGGGAGACACTACAGTTTCAGACCCTAGATGATAGGCATTTTCATGCACTACTCAATGGTGAGATCACAGCAGAGATGGGTCGTAAGATTAATCGAGCCTGGGACTCACGAGAAAACATTCTAATCAACTGTAGTGATAAAGTTGAGAGTCATAACCGATTTCTTGAAATGATTGAGGGCACAGACTATCGCGGTAACACTAAGTTGATTAATCACACCACTTCAGATACTGTAGCAGATATTCCACAAGAAAATACTTGTATTATCGGTGGAAAGAGCTTTGGTAGGTCAGTGTCAATTCCAAATCTTACCACAATGGCTTTTTATCGCAAACAGACTCCCTCGATTGCAACACTGCTACAAGCTGTTGGTCGTGTGCTCGGCTGTCGTCGCAGCGATCCGGTTCTTGTGACGACTCCTACTCTTGCTCGCGCAGTAGAGCAAGGCATTGAGATTGAGCATGAGATTATTGAGAAACACCTGCTACTAGAACATCCTGATGTACGCAAGCGTTGGCTAGAAGAGCGAGTGCGTCGTTGTGATGATAGCGTTCGTATCTTTACTTCTAAATCAAATGGGTATACAGAGTCGAGTTTTCCTGAGTGGCAAACGGTCGATAAAGAGGCTACCGTAGGTCTTCATAAAGCAGATGCTTGGTATTCTTTTGATATTCCCCTCGACCTTTGGAATCGGTGGGAAGTCAAAGATGATAGTCGAGAAGTAAACCCAGCAGTTTGGAAGCTTGCTCTAGAGCGGTATCCATTTCTAGAAGATGTGCAAGGTGTGCGAGATGAACGAGAAGGAGTCAATGCAGCTCTCCGAATTCGTGTCGCTATTAAAATGTATAACGACAACGCATATCAAAAGTATGTAATTTCTAAGAGCAACTATCGAAAATACCCGATTATGTTTGGGATACAGCGAAGTCACCCTGGCAAAGCATTTGTAATTGTCTGGGATCAAGATGTGGAATATAGCGCAAATACCTATCATCACGACGATGAAGGGAACCGCGTCAAACTAGTTCCAAAATATATCAAGCAGAGTTGACGGATAAAAAGAGGCAGGGCAATAGCTCTAGCCTCTTTTTTATTATCTGTAACATACACCAATCAATCCCCAATATAAAAATCTCCACACCATAACTATTGATTTTCATCAAAATATAGGCTATAATAAGTTTATACAGTGAGACATCAAAGTATACACGCAGGTTCCAACCGCATAAAGCAATCAATCTGCGAGCAGGGCAAATAGATTAAAATCGTATCTAATCCTA
>Ga0255761_10000588_pt1 | contig 33988 bp, 35 predicted proteins | sample 071ome_29_FD_179961 | JGI IMG/M metagenome (GOLD analysis project Ga0255761, IMG submission 179961) | Coastal salt marsh microbial communities from the Groves Creek Marsh, Skidaway Island, Georgia - 071407BT metaG (version 2) | ecosystem: Environmental > Aquatic > Marine > Intertidal zone >... | reverse complement strand
TGCTTCTACCTCTGTCAGTTCTTCTGCTGCTTTTTCTGCTTCTACCAATTCTTCTACTGCTTTTTCTGCTTCTACCAATTCTTCTGGTACTGCTTCTGCCTCTGTCAGTTCTTCAGTTAATGCTTGAGTTGCTTCATTTGGTATAGTAGAGTCAACTTCACTTTCTACTGATTCCAATTCAGAGAGATCATCTAAACTAATATCTAAGTCAGCAAATTCTTCTGGTTCAAGTATTTCTTGCTCATCGAGATCTGTGAACTCTTCATCTAAATCAGTATCTGTTATTTCACGGGATGTATGGGTTGGTTCAGCAATGATTTCAACTGCATCAGGTAAAACAGCATCTTTTTGCATTATCCATACACATACTCCTAAAATTCCTCTTTTAATTTTTGCTTTTGCATATCCTCTGTCTACAAACATTTCTGCGGGATGACCGGTTTTTGCGACAAAACCTTCACGAAAGTTTTCTACTCTAGCTCTTTGTGATGTAATTTTTCCTGAGACAGTTATTTGACATCCAAGAGCTCCTGCAGACATTATACGTCGTATAGTTCCATATGCAGATCGTCTAAAATGTCTACCTCTTTCCAGTGAGGATGCGAGTCTAGTTGCCATTACTTGTGCAAAGGCCTCTGGTTCTTCAAGTGCTTCAACCTCAATTTGTATATTTTTTTCACCAGTTATTTTCTTTATTTTTTCAGAAAGAGTCTTAATAGTTTTACCTCTTCTTCCGATAGCAAGTCCAACTCTTCCTACTTTTAGTATTATTTTTGTTGAAGATGAAGAGGGAGAATATATCATATGACCATATTCTGCAGATGCTAATTCTTTAGCAAATAATTCATCTAAAAATGCTTGATTTAATCTTCTTTCTGTAAATGATTTTATTGAGTTTGGCATTAAATTTCTAAATCTCCTCTGCTACTAACTCCAAATGAGTTAATGTATTGACCTTTGGACTAGAACTTCCAAATGCTCGAGGGAATATTCTTTTTATTTTTCTTCCTCTTTGAGCTGCGGCATGAATAAGTACTAAACGATCAACTTCCAGACCCAAATTGGAAGCATTTTTTTCTAATGATTCTAAACAAGTCAATATTTCTCTGGCTGCTTTTACTGGGTATCTACCTGTGTCCCAACCTTTTAGGTCAGATCTATGTCCTATTTTTTTATTATATCTTTTGAATGGAACAGATCTTTTCATGGCGATTACTTCTTCTAAATATAATTTAGCTCTCTCTAATAACATGCCTTTGATGTTAATTGCAATTTCTCGTGTGTGTTTGAAACTTATATCGGCTTCTCTGATTGAAGCTTTAACAGTTTTATCGGGATCAAGTCCTTGAATTGAGTAAGCAAACCTCGCCATTATATCTACATGTCCCACTCATAATTTATCATTATTAAATAAACAGTTACATTTCATTGTAAGACTTCAAAGAACAATTTATTGATTGTAAAAATTTATAGTTATTTTGTAAATATAATTTACGATATGCATTATTTTAATGGAACATACATTGATGATCTTGTTGCACCTATACCAGGAGCACTATGTCTTACTAATTTTCTGGGATGAGCATATTCGGCAAAATAATTACCTATTTTATCTAATGTGAGTTCAATTGTTTCATAGCCTTTGCCATCATGAATGTCTACTTTGAGACCAACGAACTCTGGTAATACAACAAAATCACGAATATGTGTTTTTACAATTATTTCTTTTCCTTCTTCTTTTGCTTTTTTAGCTTCTCTGAGTTTTTTCAACAATTTATTTCTTTCATGATTCCAATAATTTGGTCTTGTGATAGATCTTCTTTGTCTAGAAGGAAGGAATTCCACCACTTCTTCTAATGAAAGTTTTTGTAGTTCTTCTAATGTTTTACCTCTATAGTGGTTTTGTCTCCTTGCGGCCATAATTTCATTTAATTTACTTTAAATATAAGCATTAAGATTTGTTACATGAATTCTAATGTTATGATAAATAATTTGAATGCTAATAAAAAGTCTTAGTAAAAATAAAAATAATATTAGTTTAGTTAATGTTTAAACCTAATAATGAGAAGGATTTGATTAAATATTATGAGAGATATGTAGATAATAAAAATAATTTATTGGGGCATGATGATGATGCTGTTGCAATTAATCTTTCTGATAGTAAAATGGTTATAAATATTGATGGATGGGTAGAAAGCACAGATAGACCTAATGGGATGTCTCCATTTGGAGTGGGGTATAGAGCAGTTTGTAATGCGGCATCAGATGTAATAGCGAAAGGTGCAAAACCCACTGGTATGATAATTTCTATGACTTTGGATGAAAAACACTGGGAGCAATTTGAAAATATTATAGATGGTTTCAAAGCTGCGTCTAGCAAGTATAATATATCTTATCTCGGGGGAGATACCAATAAAGGAAAGGATTTGGTGATTGATGTCGTAGTTTGGGGGACAAGTGAAAAATTAGTGAAAAGAAGAGGAATTAAAGAAAATGACTTAGTTTGTTGGATAGGAGATGAACTCGGTAGGAATGCTGCTGCTTTAGGAGTATTAACAAAAGATTGGAAAGGAGAAAAAAATATAGCATTATCAATAATGGAAAATCCAAATTTATATTTGAATTTTATTGAAATTAATGCAAATTCATCTATTGATTGTAGTGATGGCTTAGCATTTTCATTATATCAATTAATTAAAGATACCAAATATGGTATTAAAATAGATAATAATATTATTGATTATGGTGACGAGTGGGCAGCTAAGATTTCTCAAATTAATGATATTGAATTAAGTGAATTAATTTTTTATGGTGGAGAAGAATTGGGTATCGTTTTTACTTGTTCTTCCAAAACCTATGAAAATATGAAAAAAAAGCATGGTAGAGATATCAAATTATTAGGGATTGTCAGCAATGAAAAGGGAGTATATTATGATGGAGAAAAAATTCAAAATAAGGGATGGGATCATTTCAATTAATACTCATACGTTACAAATTTATGATTAAAATTTAATAATTTAGTATGTAATTAACATTGATTATTTTGATTTTTTTATATTTCAAATGATGTTTTGATTATCCGAAAAGAGAGCCAAGACCATCGTCTTCAACGACTTCTCCGACTTCTTCCTCTTCTTCTTCTTCTTCGGGAGCTGCGGCTTCTGCTGCGGGAGCTGCTCCGCCTGCTGCGGGAGCTGCTCCGCCTGCTGCGGGAGCTGCTACAACTGCAGATGCTAAGGCATCTTCAATATCGACATCTGATAGAGCAGCTACGAGAGCTTTAACTCTAGATTCATCGACATCTGCACCAGCGGCAGTTAATACTGCTTTGACGCCATCATTTGTTACTTCTTTTCCTGCTTTATGCAAAACTAGGGCTGCGTATAGATATTCCATTTTTTTTTCACCTATGTCCAATTTTTCGTTTTGGTAAACGTCAACTTTGTTTTAAGTCTAAAGTTTAAGACTTTTGAGTGTTTAAAGTCCACTCAAACGACTAATGTTGTTTATCCGAAGAGAGAACCAAGTCCGTCATCTTCGACGACTTCGCCTTCTTCTTCAACTTCTTCTTCAACTGGTGCTTCCTCTTTGGTCTCTGTTACTACAGTTTGTGCAGAGGAAACTGGTGTTGATGATAAAGTTGATAATATTTCTGCTGATAATGCATTGCTGTCAATTTTAGAGATTGCATTTGCTAAAGCTAATGCGTTGGATTGAGCTTTTCCAAATACGAGATCTATAGTTTCATCAGTAATATAACCAATGGATGCAGCTAATGCCATTGCTTTTTGTTTTGCTTGTCCAAGTATTAAGCCAGTTGTTACATCAGTTAATATAGCTGAGTTAACAGAGAGGTTAATAGCTTGTTGATGAGCAAATGCTAAGTCATTTAGATATGCATCGAAATCAATTATGAGATCTGATTTTTCAATGATATCACCGGACTCTAAAGCTAAAATTAGAGAAAGTCCAACTTCAAATGGTTCGATACCAAGTCTACCTAAAATAGCAGCTAAAGTTGCGCTGACTCTATCTCCTTCTTGCAATACCTCTGTGTCATCAGGGATTGCAACAGTACCACCTTCAATTCTTGTAGGCAAACCAACGGAATTTAATTCTGATATGATAGTTCCTGGTGGTTCTCCTGTATTTTGTTTTTTAACGGTTACTGATTTGGGAGAAATTTGACCAGCTTTGGCTTTTGCTGGAACTTTATTTTTTTCAAGATAATTTGCGATTTTATATGGTGAGTCATCGGTGAATAGAAGTGCTACTGGCCCTTCAATTCTTTCAGATAGATTTTCTGCTCCAGATAAATTTTCGACCATTTCAAGTGCTTTTTTAATTAAGGTATTTTTTGCGACTTTGATTTTTGCTTTACCACGTAATTCAGATCTTAATTTTTGAACGGTACCTGCACCAATTGACTCCATTTCAATTAATCCAATGGTATTGTAATTACTTAGATCTTCAATAATTTCAGTTACAAATTTTTCTTTTCTTGTGGAAACTTTCGTACTCATAATAATCATACTCCTATTTTTATGGCGGGACCCATTGTAGTCTTGACAAACATGTTTCTTATGTTGTTTGCTCCTTGTTCCATTCTGTTTTCTACTTCACTGAGTATGGTTCTTACATTATCAACGATTTGATCTATTGACATATCTTCCATTGCTACTCTAGTATGAATAACTGGGTTTTGTCTTAACCTAACTCTGCAGGTACGTCCATACCTGGTAACAAAATCATTTACATCTGCTTGAGGAGGCATTACTGCGGGCATTTTTCCTGCAGGGCCTAAGAAACGACCAAGTAATCGTCCAACTGTCGCCATCATTTGAGGAATAGCTAAGAAGTAATCGATACCATCTATGAATGTCTTTGCTTCACTTGGGTTTCGAACTAAATCTTCTAATTCTGTTTCATTTAATGTATTTTTTACTCCTGCTGCCTTTGCTTTGGTTAAAGTTGCTTCATCAGCGATTACACAAAGTCTTACATCTTTTGTTAATTTGTGAGGAAGTAAAACTTCTACTCTAAACCTTTTGGAAGGATCTTTCAAGTCTACACCTTTCAAGCCTATATGTAGGTCGAATGATTCAGTAAACTTTCGCTCTTTTTTATCTCCAAGCGCTTTTTCAACCGCTTTTTTTATTTCACTTGTTTCTGGTGGCATATTTTTTCACCTTTGCTTCTGAAAGTTGAGTGATTACAATTTCAGTCTTTGCAATGTTTAGTCTTTTTGTCTGTGTCTAAAAATGTTTTAAGATGGTTCAGAGGTAAAATATACCTTTATGACCTGCTCTTGTAGCATTTTTAATCCTGAAGGACGCACACAGTCTATGCAGACTAATTTTACTATATTTGTTTTATATAAAAGAATAGAGTTATTGAACAAAGATAGCAAAGAGGGTACAGAAAAAAGGGATGGATAAATTATCAGTGCCTTTTGGACTTAATAATTCAATAATCATCATAATAATTGATGATAAAACACTAATTAACATTATTGTAATAAAGTCTTGATTGTACAATCCTAAAAGAACATAAAGTGATAGAGAAAAAAATAGAGCAAAACAACTTGCGGTATATCCTGCAAAACTTCCTTGAACTGTTTTTTTCGAATATGGCCAATAGATAGTGCCATATTTTACTCCAAAAATATTTGCAAATGCATCACCAAACACTAATGGTAAAAATCCAATAAAAATTATCCAAGGCTGGTCAAAAAATAAATAGATTAGTGCTGTCAAACTTATGGAATAGTATGTTGTGCCTAAAGAGTGTCCCTCTGAAAAAATCGATAATTGAAATTTTTTAATTGGAGAAATAGGTGATGTTAAGAAGGTAAATAGAATGAATGAAAATCCAATTAAGGATGGTAGAATATTATTTGAGAATATGATTGGAGCTAAAATAATTGATGATCCGATTAAAATATGTATTAATTTTCTTGAATTTGTGGAGTTAATTTTCATCCTTTTTTTTAATCGATCTATGTAAAATATGACTGAAAATATGTAGATATAGGTGATTAGGAAAAATAAAATATCCACAATAGTAATCATTGAACAGATAATCATATTCTAAGACAATTTAAAAATTTTGTAAAAATTATGTATTGAAATATAATAATGGGCGAGGGGAGATTTGAACTCCCGATCACGTACATATTGGAAAATTGTATTACAAGTTTTCCCCAAGCACGCATCCTCCCAGGCTAGACTACTCACCCATTTTATGGAAGGAAATTTCAATCAATGTGTTGATCGCCTAAGTTTATAATGAATTCAATGGAATTTATATTATTAGTTAGAAATCGACACAGAAGAAGAATTATCATAAGCTTCTTATCGCAAAGTAAAGATTTGAATAAGATGGGTAAGTAAATATTGAGATGAGATATTGGGACTTATTATTGTTTAAACCATCTGAGTCTCCAATTAGTTTTATCTTGAGAATATCTCTGGGAATAACACTTATATCTACAGGGAGATCTCATTTAACACATTCAAGAGAAGAATTCCAAGCTCAAGTTCCTACATGGTTACCTTTGGATCCAGATTTTGTTGTGGTTACGTCAGGAATTGTTGAAATTATATTAGGGGTGTCATTAATATTTATTTTTAAGTATAAGGTGATTGTAGGATTACTCACAGCTGGATTTTTTATCGCAATTTTTCCAGGGAATATTTCACAATATGTAAATGGAATTGATGCGTTTGGTTTGAATACAGATAGGGATCGATTTTTACGTTTGTTTTTCCAACCTGTTTTTGTAATATGGGCACTATTAGGAACTGGTTTTTTTGAGGCTTGGAGGAATTATAAAAATCCATCAATTTTATCTTAAAATTCTAAACTGATACTTATTGGACAATGATCTGAACCTTCCACTTTATTATGAATACTTGCATCTTTCAGGTTAGACAGAAGATTGTTTGAAATATAAAAATAATCTAATCGCCAACCAATATTATTTGCTTTAGCGGTTTTAGAACGCATAGACCACCATGTGAAGTCACCTTCTCCATCACCATGAATTTCTCGAAAAGTATCTGTGAAACCGATTGCTAGAAAATCATCAATCCATTGACGTTCTTGAGGTAGGAAACCAGAATATTTCGAATTTGGTTTGGGGTTGGCTAAATCTTGCTCTTTATGAGCAGTATTTACATCACCACATACAATTATTCGTTCATTATTATCTAATAATGTTTTACAATAATTTTTGAAATGTTCGTAAAATCTCATTTTATAATTTAATCTTTCATCATCCTTCTTTCCATTGGGAAAATACACATTGAGCAAAATAAATTCAGGATAGCGAGTTTGTATGACTCGGCCTTCACGATCAAATTCTTCAACATCTATTGATTGACTAGAGGAGGTTGGTTTAGTTTTTGAGAAAGTAGCAACCCCAGAATATCCTTTTTTCTCCGCACTATGAATGTCCAAGTGAAAATTAATATTTTTTAATGAACTTGGTACTTGTTCTTCAAGTGCCTTTATTTCTTGAAAACAAATTATATCGGGTTGTGTTTTTTCAATCCAGGTTATGAGACCTTTTTTTTCTATGGCCCGTATACCATTGACATTCCATGAATAAATATTGTAGCTAGTCATTAGTTTTGATATAACTGTTAATTGTTAAAAGGTATGTTGAAAGATAAAATGTTTATAATTTATTTATTCGTTCTTTTGCTAATTTACAATAGTCTGAATTAATGTCAATCATGATATAATTTCTATTTGTAGTTTTTGCTGCAATTGCTGTGGTTCCCGAACCTGCAAAGGGATCCAGTATAATATCATTTTCGAAGCTATATAATTCAATTAATCGTTTTGGAAGTTCAATAGGAAAGGGGGCTGGGTGGCCTACTTTTCTAGCTGAAGCAGTGGGAAATTTCCAAATACTTTTGGTATTTTCCAAAAAAGCATCTTTAGAGATGCTATCATCCTTATTTGAACGGCTATTTTTACGTCCAAATTCTCCTTTTGAGTATACCAATATATATTCATGAATATCTCTTAAGATTGGATTTGAAGCGGATTGCCAACTACCCCAAGCTGTTGATGGCCCTGCTGATGCAGATTTGTCCCATATAATTTGCCCTCTTGGTAAAAAACCAATTTTGATCATTATTTGATCAATATAAGTAGATAATGGAATGTATGGTTTTCGGCCGATATTGGCGATATTAATACAGATCCGTCCTCCTCTTATTAGTATACGATGAGCCTCAACCATAACATCAGTGATTAATTTTAGATATTCTTCCAATGAAAGGTCTTCATCATATTCTTTTGAATTATTATAAGGGGGGGAGGTTATGATAAGATGAATACTATCATCGGGAATAAAATCTATATTTTTCGAGTCCTTATTATGAACTTTATTGAGAACTTCTTTTGAAATCTCATTTTGGATAATTGATTTTTGTTGAACTATTTTGTGTGTATCAAATAATTTTGAGTCATAAAAATAAGATGAGTCATGTGTTTCTTTTTTTGAGGAACCAAATGATTTTGTTGATGTTTTGATTCTTTTTCTAGATACATTATCGTTATTGTCAGGCATTATAAAAAACCAAATTATTTATTGAAAGAAAATTTTCCTGTTAACAATGCTAAACCAAGGGTAAGTGTTCCTATTGACCCAATATCACCTGCGGGTAATTGAACTACCTCATCTCCTTTTTCTAAATCTTTGCGACCTATTCCAGGATCATTACCTCCAAATATTGCAACCCATCTTTTATCTTTGAGTGTTTGAACAAAATCATGGTCAAGATTTTTTTTACCATATGGCGGTGGTGCGACTAAAATCATTAAATCTGGTTTAAGAAGTTCTTTAATGTCGTCTAAACTATTAAGAGAGAAAAAATTAATATTATTTTGCATTGCGATTTTTTGAGCTGCCGGTAATCCTCTTTGTGCTGCTGAACCTTGAGCTTGAGTGATGGCAACTGTTTTAAATCCCATACCAGCAGAAATTTTGACGAATTCGATACATGAACTAGATGAAACTACATTATGTAAAACAAGAACTGGATATTCAATCATTATATTCTATTATTTTCATTATTTTTATTTATGATTTAATCATCATCATATTTTAATCATGAATTAGTAAAAATATGAATTAATAGAGAAATTTTTTTATTTGTAATTTGTGAATGAAAACTATGAGTGAACAAAAAGATCCATTCAAACAATCAATTTATGAATACAGACAAAGTACAAAAGCTTTATTCGCAGCTCAAGAGGCGTACAATGTTCATGATCCAGTATCTAATGAAAAATATTTTTACGCAAAAAGAGATAGGTTATGGTTAAAGAGAGATTTACATGTTTATGAGGGTAGTAGTGATGTCGATCCAAAAATGATGACTATGGTTGATGAGTCAATCACAGATAGTTTTGGATCATTTGCTGCAATTGACAATAAGGATAATTTTCTTGCCAGGTTTAGAAGAAAATTTTGGAGAAGTTGGTTTTGGAGAGAAACTTGGACTATAGAGGATCAAGAGAACAATGTAATTGGATATATGAGAGCAAAAGGGGGATTTTTTAAAACTCTATTAAGAAAATTCAGCCTAATTGGTGATCGAGTTGATTTTATCCTACTATTTCTAAGATTGCATTATCAATTTTTTAATGCTGAAAATGAATTATATGCTGAGTATTCGAGAAAGTTTTCCATTAGGGATTTTTATAAATTAGAATTTCTTGATGAGTCAAAAATGAACGTAGATAAAAGAGCGATATTATCAATATGTTTTCTGTTAGATTCTGCTGAAGAAAGATAGATTAGTTTAATTTAATGAAATCGAGTTCTCTTAATTTTGTGGATGATATGACTTCGTTGTTTTCCTTGATCCATGTTATAACATGAATATCAAGCTGATGAAGATTATTTTTAATTCGCATTTGATTAATTTTTTCTGCATTGGGTATGGTTTCTTTGGTGACGACAATTACATCTGCGATCTTGTCCTCCGGTGCAGGTCCCCATCTATCATGTATAGGTGAAATTTCAAATGAATTTGAGATAGTTTCCATATAGTCTGTTAAATTTTTAATTCTGATTGAAAGTGGTTGAATAAGTTGATTGAATTTTTTATTAATGAATAGTTCTTTTCCTGCTTTGTCTGAAATGACTCCTACAAAGACGGTTTTGGATATATCTGTGGCTACCTTTAATAAATATTTATGGCCTTCGTGAAGTCTATCAAAGGTTCCTCCAAGTACTGCACGGGTATAAAGAATTTCAGACAATACTTTATTATGGACTTTATTACATAAAAATTCGTCTAAAATTAGAGAGTCTATTGGATATGAATTTTGTATTTTGAAAAGACATGTAACATAAATTTAAGTTTAAATATTTTAATAATTTAGGATGTATGTTTGCTCTCAAGGGAGGAAACAAATTTAGAGTTAATTTAAGGATCTGTAAAGATCTTGAGCGGGAAAGTTAAGCCTTCCAGCGCCGTACATTACTTGGGTACGCGAGTCCCTGGGAAACTGCGGACGCTGCATATTATTGCGGCCATAGCGGGAGTGTGACACCGGGCAACATCCGAACCCCGATATTCAAGATATTGTGCAGATCCTTTTTTTATTTTATGTGATTTAACCAAACATCTCTCGGAATATATATTGTTTATCAACACCCATGTTTATTAATTTTTGACGTAGTGATTTATTAAAAATTGATGCTCCCGATAAATAAAATGTAGATTTTAAATGAGTCTCGAATAACTCCATCATATGTTTTTTTGAAATTTTACCTGTTGATAGGATAGAATTTTCAATTGAATTTTCGTCTACCAAAATATATTCTATATCTATATTTTTCAATTGAGATATTTCTTTTTGTAAAATCTCAGGAAAATCATTGGTTACGAAATTAAATATTGATATTTTACGATTATATTTGATTTGATTTAATTTCGAAAGAATTGGGTAAGCTGCGGCGATGCCTATATTTCTAAATATAAATACAATATTGGTTCCTTGATCTTTAAAGGTAAATCTCCCTCTTGCTCCTTTGAAAATTATATTATCGCCCTCATTAAGTGAATGAAACAATTTACCTATTTTTGAAAGAGGATGATTATCCACAATTATTTCAAATGATGATTGATTTTGGGTTTGCTCTAATGGATTTGAATAATTAATAGTGTAATCTGCAATTATATCTTGATTATCGATTTGAGTTTTTGTAATGATGAATTGTCCTGGTTCCCAATCAATATGATATTCTGGTTTTAATTCAATTCCTTTTACTCTTGGACTATATCGTTTTGTAGAGATTATGGTACCTTTTTGATATGAAATTGGTTTATTCATAATTAATTTATTGGAGGTAAAAAATTAATTTTTGGGTAAAATATTGTAATTTATAAAATATTAATTTTATTATGTTACATGGCAGAAGCTGTATTTAAAGATAAAATAGAAGGATTAAAACTGTTTAATAGAAATATGGGAGTTTTACATTTAATACAATCAATTTTAATAGCAATCCTAGGATTTACTATTGACGACTTTAGAGAATTCACACAAAGTTTGTATGTGTTCACATTAAGACCTGTTGATGAGTTAGGTAATCCCATTACGGATGCATCGAATCAGAATGGCCCACCAGCAGATATAATACCAGTTCCAGAGGAATTATTTGAATTTACGGGGATTGCACCAGTATTACTTACTTTATTTTTATTCGCATCTGCTGTTGCACATTTATTAATTGCATTTCCATTATTCGATAAATATAAAATCCATATTAAAAATGGAATGAACCCATATAGATGGTATGAATATGCAATTTCATCCTCTATAATGATATTATTTATTTTGATTTCATTTGGAATTCTTGATTTCTGGGTAATAGTTGCAACATTTATTCTTAATGCATTAATGAATATTTTTGGTTATTATATGGAAGAAGTTAACTTCCTTAAAGGAGCGGATAGTAAGACCGATTGGAAGCCTTATTTATGGGGATGGGTTGCTGGAATTGTTCCATGGATAGTTATTATTGATAATACTCAGAGATTTGAGATCCCTGAGGGTGGGGAAGATTTCTTTTTTGTATTCTATATAGCAGTTGGAATATATTTCTTTTTCTTTAACACCTTTGCAATAAACATGGGGTTACAATATGGAAAAATTGGTAAATGGAAAGATTATCTTTATGGTGAGAAAGTATATCAGATTTTATCATTGATATCGAAATCGATTTTATGTTGGTTAATCTTTATTGCGATCTTAGCAGGAAGAGCTGCACAAGAATAAATTTATGCAACAACTAAAGTGAGAGTTTGTCTTATACCTTCGACTGATCGAAGGTGATTTGTTACTATTGATCTTAGATCTTTGTCATCTGAAGATTTGATAACTGCAATTACATCATAGCTTCCCATTGTTATGTATGCTTCTTTTACATATTCCTTTTTTTTAAGAGATTCCAAAACTTTGTCTTCTAAACCAACTTCGGTATTAATTAAAATATATGCTCCTGAGTTCATAATTACGCTTATTTTTTGAATTTAAAATATATGTTTATTGGATAATGTATGTTAGAAATTATTCTGTAATTAGTAGTTATTGTATTGATGTTAAAAATTTCAGGGAATCTTTTAGATGTCGTAAATTATTGGACTTTTCTTTTGTAGTTTGAATAACTGATTTGCATATTTGATTTTCATTTAAGACTAATCGGTACTTTTCTTTAGTTTCGAATTGAATTGAGAATGGATAAATTTTACAAGCGAATGGTTTGAATTCATGGATGCTACATAAGTTATCTTGTAAAAATGTACATGTTCCTGTAAAGGGATTTTTCTTTAAGATATAGGCTTTTATCGGATTAATTTTATTTTTATTAATTATTATTGGAGATGGTTTATCAATAATTTGATCGATGTGATAATCATGCTTCATAATTGATTCAATTTCATTTTCTGTTACTGGTATGTCCATGTTTGAACAACAATCAATGTTGGATGTACAATTAAAGTAAACAAAATTTGAGGAAGATTTAACTTCACCTGTTGATAAATTTCCGATACCGATTTCTAAACTCGATTCAATCGTTGGAAGTTTTATCATAATAAATTTTTAAGTTTAACTAAGAAAAAGATGTTGTTATTACATTATTTTTTAATCTGAATTAAAAGAGATTTAATTTTTACATTTAAATTGTTCATGAACAACATTGAACTTAGTCTTTTAAAAGGAATATTTACTTTATGAATTAATAGAGGATTATATTTTATGAGTAGTGCTGAACAAACTCCACCCAATCCAGACAAACCTGAAGTTGAACTCAAAGTATCTGAAGCCAAAAATAGGGATGTTATTAGAGGGAAAATTAGATTGGACAATGAAGCCATGAAACAAATTGGTATAAGCACGGGAGAAATAGTTGAGATTATAGGAGAAAAATCTACTGCTGCTGTTGCTTGGCCAGCTTATCCTGAGGATTTGAAAAGGAATATTATAAGAATGGATAGCGTGATAAGAAAAAATGCAGGAGTATCCTTATCAGATAAAGTAAGAGTAAGAAAGGCAGAAGTAACTAATGCCACTCAAGTAGTATTTGCACCTGCACAAATGAATATATCTTTAGAATTTGGTTTTGAAAGTTTTGTTAAAAGAAAATTATTAGGATATCCTTTAAGCCCTGATGACACAGTGATGATACCCGTGTTAGGAAGAGCTAATCCTTTTGTTGTGTTATCATTAAAACCTGAAGGGATCGTTTTAGTTACCGATGATACTAAGCTTGAAGTTACTGATCAAGCAGTTGAGGATATTAATGCTAAATCATTAATTTCATATGAAGATATTGGTGGTTTGGAAGGAGTTGTTACTAAACTTAGAGAGATGGTTGAATTACCATTAAAACATCCAATTTTATTTGAAAAATTAGGGATAGATCCTCCCAAGGGAGTTTTGTTACATGGTCCCCCAGGAGTTGGTAAAACAATGTTAGCTCGAGCAGTAGCCAATGAAACTGATGCTCATTTTATTACAATTAATGGACCAGAAATTATGTCAAAATATTATGGTGAGTCCGAGCAAACTTTGAGATCGATATTTAGAGAAGCAGAAGAAAAATCACCATCCATAATATTTGTTGATGAGATAGATGCAATTGCTCCAAAAAGAGAAGAGACAACGGGAGAAGTTGAAAAAAGAGTTGTAGCTCAAATGCTGGCATCAATGGATGGAATGGCAGGACGAGGACAAGTAATTGTTATTGCTGCTACGAACCGAGCTCAAGCAGTTGACCCTGCATTAAGAAGGCCAGGAAGATTTGATAGAGAGATTGAAATGGGTGTACCTTCGGCAGATGGTAGATTTGAGATTTTATCAATTCATACAAGAGGAATGCCAATAGCAGATGATGTAGATTTAAGACATTATGCAGATAATACACATGGTATGGTAGGTGCAGATTTACAAGCATTAACAAGAGAAGCTGCCATGGGAACATTGAGAAGGTTCTTGCCAGATATTGATTTAGATGCAGAAACAATACCTGCAGAAATATTAGATGCAATGGAAGTAACTAATAATGATTTTACTACAGCCGCTAAAGATATACAACCTTCTGCGATGAGAGAAGTATTTGTTGAAGTACCCAAGGTAAAGTATGAAGAAATTGGTGGACTTGATGATATTATACAAAAATTAAAAGAGTCTGTTGAATGGCCCATTAAAAATCCTGAGGCATTTAAAAGAATTGGAATTAACCCTCCTGCTGGAATTTTATTATATGGCCCGCCAGGGACGGGTAAAACATTACTTGCAAAGGCTGTTGCAAATGAAAGTGAAGCAAACTTCATTTCAATTAAGGGACCTGAGTTACTATCTAAATGGGTAGGAGAAAGTGAAAAAGCTGTGAGGGAAGTGTTTCGAAAAGCAAGAATGGCAGCACCTACAGTGATTTTCTTTGATGAAATTGACTCTATTGCCTCAAGAAGAGGAAGTAACGGGGGAGATGCAGGTGTTACAGAAAGAGTGATATCACAATTATTGACCGAAATGGATGGATTAGAAGCCTTAAATGAAGTAACAATTATGGCTGGAACGAATAGACCCGATATTGTTGATCCTGCATTACTTAGACCTGGTAGGTTTGATAGAATAATATATGTAAGACCTCCCGATTTAGAGGGGCGAAAAGAAATTTTAGATATTTATGCTAAGAAAATGCCGTTAGACGATGACGTGAATTTAGAAGAAATAGCTCGGAATCTAGAAGGATTTGTGGGTTCTGATATTGAAGCATTATGTAGAGAAGCAGGAATAATTGCTCTAAGAGAAGATATGAAGGCATCATTGGCAAGCCAAAGACATTTTGTAGCTGCTAGAGAAAAAATCCATGCGACCATGACACCACAAGCGCAAGAATATTATGAAAAATTAGAAGCATCATTAAAAACAGATCAAAAAATTAGAAAAGAAAGTGTAAGTGGTTTTGTTTAATTAATGGATGATAAAGAAATAACTGTTTCTGGTTTTGAAACGGTTGCAACAAAAAATTCATTTAATAATTTTCTAATATTTTTAATTGGCCAATTTATTTCGCTATTAGGGTCATCAATAGCTAGTTTTACAATAATATTTTGGATAACTGTAGAAACAAATTCTGCCTTATTTTTAGGCCTGGCTGGGTTTTTAGGTTTTGGATCAACTATGGCAGTAATTCCTTTTGCTGGAGTTCTAGTTGATAGATGGTCGAGAAAAAAACTCATTATTTTAGTTGACGGTTTAGAGGCATTGTCTACACTTGGAATTATTTTCTTATTTTTATCTGGAAATATTAATATTTGGTGGATTTTACTTCTTCTAACAATAAGAGGTATTTTCCAAGGTTTTCATGATCCGGCAATACAAGCGATTATTCCAATATTAGTACCACAAGATAAATTGAAAACTGTAAACTCTTTTCACTATATTTCTTCTGGATTAACCAATTTGGTAGGACCACTGATAGGAGCTGGAATGATTGGATTATTTGGAGTTGAAAATGTTGGTAATATTCTATGGATTGATGCAATAACATTCATTATTGCATTATTACCAATAATTTTTATTTCAATTCCAAGTATATCAAAATCTGAGAGTGAAAATGAAAGTGATTTTTTGGTCGAGTTCAAGGATGGGGTAAATTATATCAGGAACACGGATGGACTATTATCTTTATTGGTGGCATTTACAACCGCTAATTTTTGTGGAATTCCAATCTTTACGTTATTACCTTTAATTATAATTAGTCCTCTTTATTTGAATGAGAATGAAGGGTTATTGGCGATTGCTATGTTCATTCAAGCATTGGGATCAATACTTGGATCTGTTCATATTTCTAAAACAAAGATATTCAAAAATAATGCAATAGGAGTGTTTATTGGATTGTTTGCGTTATATGTTGCAAATATAGTAATAGGGGTTGGGATTATTATAAATTCTTTAATTATGATTTTTGTAGGGTTGTTTTTTACAGGTTATATGATACCTGTTGCAAATATTTCTAGTCAAACAATTTGGCAGACTGCAGTTCCTTTAGAATTACAGGGGCGAGCATATGGCGTTAGAAGATTTGTGGCTCAGGTTTTAGGTCCGTTTTCAATGATTTTTGCAGGTTATTTTGGGGAAGTATTGGGAGTTGCAGAAGTAATTTTAGGAACATCCATTGTTGGGCTTGTAATTTTGAATTACTTATGGTTTAATACTAAATTACCTAATGTTGAAAAAATACTGAATGAACAATTAAGTGTTAATGATTGAAATCATTAATTTAATCTATGAATGAAAATATGCATTTTGTTTGTCCATGATAAATTATTTTAAAAATAACCGCCATGTCGTTTATTTGTTGGAAGTATTGTTATGAGTACCACCATGCAAGAACGAAGAAGAAATAGACCAAAGAGTATAAAATGGCAAGCAGAGCTATTGGAAGTTATTAACGAAAGTCCAGATGTTAGAACATTTAGATTTAGAAAACCTGAAGGGTGGACCTTTATTCCAGGTCAATACGTGATGGTCTTCTTTCCTGAAGTTTTTGGTAAAAAAAATAGGGCGTACTCAATTGCATCAAGTCCAAATAATGAATATTTGGAATTAACCATAAAATTGTATGGAATTTTCACGCATCATATGTGGACACAAAAACCAGGTGATGTATGGACATTAAGAGGCCCTTATGGTCATTATGTATTAAATACAGAGTCTGATAGAGATGTATTATTAATTTCCGCTGGAGTTGGAGTGACACCAAATATGTCTATGATGCGATGGGCAACAGAGGAAAAATTAGAGAGAAGATTTTTACATTTATATTCCAATAAAAAAACAAGAGATATGGTTTTTGATGAGGAAATCGATGAGATTTGTTCTGATAATAAACATATCAAAAATATTCATACTCTTACTAGATATCAAGAAAATGTAGACGATGTTTGGGATGGCAGATTAGGAAGAATATCAGAAAATATGATTAGAGAAGAATTATCTGAATGGTTGGACTCTGGCAGAGAACTTCCCGAGGTTTATTCATGTGGCCCTGAAGTTATGAACATGATGGTGAAAGAACTATTAATCAGTATGGGATGGGATGAGAAAGACATCCATTATGAAAAATTCTGGTAATTATATCATTGTGAAGATATTATTTATTTCAAGGTGTATCTATTCGGTTTGAAAAAATAGCTAAAGATAAAAGATATTATTTCATTTGTTGATTTATGACATTTACTTCTGCATTAGGTGGTTTTCATAAATTATCACAAGATGAAAAAATAAAAAAAATTCAAGAATTAATTGGACTTAGTGAGGATGAGGTATCCGTATTAACTGTAACAGATCCACCGGTTACGATCGAAAACATGATTGGTGTAATGACAATGCCAATTGGTATTGCTACAAATTTTAAAATAAATGACGTTGATAAATTAATTACCTTTGCGGTTGAAGAAGCTAGTGTAGTCGCTGCAGCATCAAACGCTGCTAAAATTGCAAGATTTAATGGAGGTTTTACTACTTCCAATACTGGACCATTTATGATAGGTCAAATACAATTGTTAGAAGTGCCTAATCCAAAAAAGGCAGCAAAAAATATATTGGGAAAAAAAGACGAATTGATAAAAAAAGCAAATGATAAAGATCCAATATTAGTAAAATTTGGAGGAGGAGCTGTTGATTTGGAAACAAGAGTGATTAAAACAGCATCTGGAAAAATGTTAATTGTACATTTAATTGTAAATTGTTTGGATGCTATGGGGGCTAATGCGGTTAACACTATGGCTGAGGCAATTGCGAGTGATCTAGAAAATATTTCTGGAGGGGTTGCAAATCTTAGAATAATATCTAATCTTGCGGATAAAAGATTGGTAACAGCAGAGGCGATATTTGATAAAAATATGCTTGGTGGAGATGAGGTAGTAAAACGAATTTATGATGCATGGGCTTTTGCAGATGCAGATCCATATAGAGCAGCCACTCATAATAAAGGAATTATGAATGCTATATCTGCGATAACTTTAGCTACTGCCAATGATTGGAGAGCAATTGAAGCAGGTGCACATGCATTTGCTGTGAGAGATGGAAAATATAGCTCATTAACAACTTATGAAATAAATTCAGATGGACATTTAGTTGGTAAAATAGTACTGCCTTTGGCTTTAGGTACAATAGGTGGAGCAACTAAAGTACACCCAACAGCTCAGATAAATTTGAAAATTATGATGATAAAAAATGCAATTGATTTGGCTGAAATTGTTGCATGTGCTGGATTGGCACAAAATTTAGCTGCATTAAGAGCATTATCTGATGAAGGAATTCAAAAAGGTCATATGAAATTACATGCAGTTAACATTGCAAAATCAGTTGGAGCGGTTGGTGATGAAATTGAGAAAGTTGTTGAAAGAATAGTTTCTGAAAATTCAATAAGAATGGATAGAGCGGAACAGGTATTAAATAATTTAAGAGAAAATCATTAATTTATTTGTAAAATCTAACTTCGTTATCTTTATACCAATCATGAATAATTTTTGTTGCTTCATTTGCTGCTTTTATTGCTGTATCTTCTCCTTTTGTTGCAAATTCATTCGTGACTCTATTAGCATAAACGGCACATACAGCTCCACTTTTGATATTATAGAGTGAACTCAAAATGAAAAGTAAGGATGCTTCCATTTCAAAATTCATAACTCCTGCTTTGGTTAAATCATCCACTAAATTTTGTCTATGGCTGGGTAAGTAATTATCATAACCTGGTCTACCTTGACCAACATAAAATGATGATGAAGTTGCAGTTATACCAACATGATATGGTAAATTGTTTTCTTCTGATGCTCTAATTAGTGCGGATGTGATTAAGTTTGAAGCAATTGCAGGATATTCAGGCATAACATAATGCTTAGATGTATCCTCCAATCTGACAGCAGCTTTAGAAATAACAATATCTCCTAACTCTATATCTTTTGAGAGTACTCCACAACTACCTACACGGATTATATGTTTCATATCAAGATTTTTTAGTTCTGCAACTGCAATCTCTACTGCTGCAGGGCCAATACCGGACGATAAGGCAGATATAGGTGCACCTTTGTACTCGCCTTTATAGGTAACATATTGTCTATAATCAGCTATTTTTTCTGAAATATCCCAATTTGATGCAATTTTTTCTACTCTTTTAGGATCCCCTGGCATAAGTACAATATTTGGTAAATCTCCTTTTTTCAATTGTATATGATATTGTAAACCTTCTTCTGTTTGAGCTTTATTAGCATCACCGGTTGCATTCATAGTATTGATATTTTGTTTATGTTTACAAGCTTTATTATTTTTATCTGGTAGGATGAGTAAGATATTGATTATGGAAACCCTATTTTAGATAAAATATATTTGACATTTATGGAAATCAACCTGAAGTTAGATAATGTTAGTCTAATTTTAGGTGAGGAAAAATTAAAATTAATACATCAGATAAATATGACTTTAGAACCGGGAATTCATTGTTTATTAGGACCGAATGGATCTGGAAAAACATTGACTAATAGAATGGTATCTCTAATTGAAAAGGTGACAGAAGGTGAAATTAGATTAAGTGATGAGAAAATAAACCCTTGGAGTAATGATGAGACTAAGTTACAAAATATTAGGAAAATAGGATATATGAGGCAACAACCTATTTTTTTGAATGATAATGTGAAAAATAATATTTTATTACCTTTGAAATTAAGAAAAGTGAGTAAAGAAAATCAGATACGAAAAATTAATATGGTTTTAGATGATTATGAATTGTCTGATATTGCTGAGATGAATATAAATGAATTATCTGTGGGTCAACAACAAAAGGTTGCATTGGCTAGGACAATGATTACTGAACCTGAAATAGTAATATTGGATGAGCCCACCAATAGTTTAGATATGAAAAATACTAGATGGTTTGAGGATAAAATTAAATTATTAATTGAAAAGAAATCGATGATCATTTTGTGGACATCGCATGATATGAATCAAGTTAGAAGAATTGCAAAATATTGTTCAGTTATTATAGAGGGGGAAATAAGAGAAAGTGGATTGGTAGTTAATATTTTTGAAAATGCAAAAGATGAATTAGTTAGAGCTTATCTGGCTGGCGAGTTAATTTAATGTTTAACTGAAACTGTTTTTCTCCATGATGAATACCATAATGAAAACTTCATCCATTCGATAATATTATTTTTCTTGATAGCGTAGAATACTTTTCTTTGATATTCAATACTGTCCTCTGCAGTCATTTTGAAAGTTCTCTTTGGTTTACCATGAGTACCAGGTATGACTAACCACTGTTTTTTAACATATATTAAAGAGTGTGAAGTTACTTCATCTCCATTTGGAGCAATCAAATGAACATGAGCTAGGTCTTCCACTCTTGCAAATATTCGTAGAAGATTATTTGACATCATTGGATTTTTTAAAGTTGATTGAGTTAAGGAAGTAAATAGTACTGAAACAATTCTCCAAGTCTCAAATGAGTCAATTTTACCATCTTTTGCATGTGAAATCATGTTCTCTACATTCTCCCATTTTAGAGGGACTATAAAATCAGGATTTTCTGGAAGTCCGGGATCTATGTTTACCTCGGTATCTCCGACTGCAATTGTCAATTCCTCGTTTGTTTCTTCAATAATAATTCCAATAACATCAAAAATTCCTTGGAAAAAATTTACAATGTCTGGGGTTTGATTTATTTTTCTCCAAACGTCTAAAGCAGAGGAGGGTTTACTGTTTTCCATATAAATGATTTAAAGATGAATATGATATATAATTTTCTTAGAAAATAAATTTAATTTATACAAATTAGAAATTTAAAGTACCATTTTATATTGATCAAGACAAAAATTATATGATTAGAATAAAGTTATTACAGTAGGAGTAAGTAAAGATGATAGATGAAATAATTGAGAGTTTTATTATTCTTTTAAATTCATCTGAAATTCTTGGTATTGTCTCATTATCAATACTTGTATCTAATTCTGCAGTGATAATAGCATCACTAATTGGTATTCCAATTGGAATATTATTAGGTTTAAAGAAAAATAAATCGTCTTCATTTACCATTTCAATTTTAAACACAGGAATGGGTTTACCTCCTGTTTTTGTTGGTTTAGTTGTATATCTAATGTTGTATAGACAAGGACCTTTAGGAAATTTCGAAATATTATTTACTCCTATTGCAATGATTATAGCCCAATCAATACTCACAGTACCCATAATTATTGGTATAACCAGATCTACAATACTTGATTTACCTGAAGCATTACCAGAAATGATAGAGTCCATGGGAGGAACTAAATTTCAAAAATTATGGATATTATTTAGAGAGGCAAGATCTGGGATAATAATTGCAATAATTGTTGCATTAGGTAGAGCATTTAGTGAAGTAGGAGCAATATTAATTGTAGGTGGAAATATTCGATTTTCAACGAGAGTACTTACTACTTCGATTATTACGGAAATTGGACAAGGGAATAGAGGAATGGCTGTGACTCTTGGGTTAATATTACTAATCATATCATATACACTGGTGTCATTTATGACGTATTTTCATTTGAAAAGTTCAAGAAAAAATTGAGGTATCATTGTAATCGGAGATTGGTATAAATAATTGAAATAAGGAAATTTTGAAAGATCTTACTAAATCCTGACATTGTTTTGATTTAAGGAAATTTAAAAAATCATTTGCTCCATCGATATTTAGAGATGAGGAGGTTTTTTCGGGATTTAATGTTAAGAATGAATATGGATTAAATAAATTATTATCATTTTCATAAAGGATGTTCATTGATGTTAAAACATTATTTGAAATAAGTTTCGCATATGTACCTATGTCAGAAATGGTATAACCTTTTTCGTCATTATTGGTTGTAATAATGGTGGATGACATACCAGTTCCGGTTTCATAATACCAATCACTATTGTTAGGGATAGTTATATTGAGATCAGACCAAATTGAAAGTTCTTTTTGGTGTGTGCCTGATGAGTCACCTCTTGAGTAAAAATTAGATTGTCCATTTATACCGGTTTCTTTTAATTTTTGAAATACCTCTGATATTGTTTTTGAATTAGATATATTTGCAGGATCATTTGAAGGACCAATAATTACAAAATAGTTGTACCAAAGAATTTCTCTATTATTAGCGATGCCTTGATCTAATAAATCTATTTCTAGATTTGGAGCATGAGAAATAACTCCATCAACCTCTCCGTCGATTGCAAGTTGGATAGCTGCTCCAGATCCAATAGCAGTATATTTAATAATATAATCTGAAAATTTTTCATATTCTGTAATTAACAAATCTAATAAACCGGTATTTTCGATTGAGGTACTAGTACTCAAAAAAACTTGGTTTGAATTATTTGTTTGAGTTTGTAGAATAAAGAAAGATGTTAAAGATGAGATAAGTATTACTGAAAAAAAAATCGCAGTGCTCTTCTCAAATTTCATATAGATACTCTTTGTATATTTCATTGATATAATAGATGGTAATTTTATGAATTTTTATTGATAAATTATTTACATCATACCAGGGGGCATTCCACCCATTCCTGGAGGCATTCCACCCATTCCTGGAGGCATTCCACCCATATCAGGGGCAGGACCATCTCCTCCACCTTTAACTGCAATGACATCATCAATTCTTAAAATTAATTCTGATGCTTCGGATGCAGATTTTAGTGCTTGTCTTTTTACACGAATAGGTTCTAAAATTCCTAAAGATAACATATCGCCTGGTTTTCCTAAAACACCTACATTGTGCTGACTTAGATCAAGACCAATGTTTTTCTTACCTTCTGCGTAAGCTGCTTTTAATTGTGCGACAATATCAAGGGGGTCTAAACCTGCGTTTTCTGCTAATGTAGTTGGAATTACCATTAAGGAGTCTGCAAATGCTTTTACTGCCAATCTTTCTTTTCCTGTTAGGGTATCTGCGAATTTTTCTAATTCTCCACTGAGATAAATTTCTGGGAAACCACCACCAGGTACCATTTCTCCATCTTCTACTGCATTTCTTACGACAGATAATGCATCAGTAAATGCTCTTTCTGCCTCGTCAGTAGCATATTTTGAAGATCCTCTTAATATGACTGAGACACTCTTTGGATTTGGTGCTTCTGAGACATAGATATATGTATCATCACCTAGTTTTTCTTCATATACTTTTCCTGCATCTCCTAAATCACTATCACTTAATTCTTTAAGTGAGGAAACAATTCTTGCACCGGTTGCTTTTGCAATTTTTGTCATATCTGATTTTTTAACTCTTCTGACGGCCATAATACCAGCTTTAGCCATAAAGTGTTGGGCTAAATCATCTACTCCTTTTTGACAAATTACTACATTTGCTCCTGCATTTATGATTTTATCAACCATTTCTCGAATTGCATTTTCTTCTTGATCTAAGAAAGATTGAATTGAATTTGGATCAGAGATTCTTATTTCTGCATCAAATTCAGTTTTTTCTACTTCGATATTTGCATTAACAAGAGCAATTTTTGCTCCTTCTACGGTTTTTGGCATTCCTGCATGGAGTACATCTTTATCAATTATTACTCCTTCAACTAGATGAGATTGTGCTAATGAAAGACCTTGTTTTTGTATAATTTTAATTTGATCTAAGTCTGCTTCAGTAGATCCGTCTGTTTCATCCATAATTGCTAATATTGATGATACGGCCAACTCTGCAATTTTATCTTTAGCTGTATGAACGGCTTTTGAGTTTAGTGCAGTATGTGCGATTTTAACTAAAAGATCTTTGTCTGTTTTGTCTACTTTAATGGCGACTTGATCTAATAATTCTTGTGCTTTTTTAGCTGCTAATTTATATCCTTGTACAATTTTTGTTCCATGTACTTTCTTCTCTAAAAGTTCATCACCTAATTTTAACAATTCGCCTGCAACTACGACTGCGGTTGTGGTTCCATCTCCTACTTCTTTATCTTGTGATTTTGCAACTTGAATGATCAATTTTGCTGCTGGGTGCTCTACGTCTAATTCTTCTAAAATTGTAGCACCATCATTGGTGATAACTACATCTCCTAAACTATCAACTAACATTTTGTCCATACCTCTTGGTCCAAGTGTGGATCTAACTGCTTCGGCAATGGCACTTGATGCAGTGATATTATTTTGTTGAGCTTGTCTTCCCTTGGTTCTTTCTGAACCTTCTTTGAGTATAATAATTGGTTGTCCTGCTAAACTCATATGAATTTCCTCCAATTTGATACTGATAATTTTTAGTAAAATCTCAGTATAATTTAATTGATTATTTTTTACTACTTCTTGATAAATATAAATTCTAAGATAGTGTTCGTCATTGTTGATTACCATTATTATGATTTGAATAAATATAATTGATTAGTATAAAGTGAATTTAGTCGAGGTTCAATATATTTATACCTTCATAGAAAGTGTTGATTTATGAAAAAAAGAGATTTTTTAACTTTAGCAGATTTTAGTTCTGAAGAAATATTAGATATGTTAGATGAGGCAGTACGATTAAAACAAAAAATGGATAATAACGAGATATATACTCCTTTGAAAGGGCGATCTGCATCAATGATTTTTCAAAAGCGATCTACTAGGACTAGGGTTTCTACTGAGACGGGAATTTCATATTTAGGAGGGCATGCTTTATTTTTAGGAATGGACGATATTCAATTAGGTAAAAATGAAACTTTGAAAGATACTGCAAGAGTGTTATGTAGATATAATGATGTTATTATGGCGAGAGTATTTGGTCATGAAACTCTTGAGGAATTAAGTGAAGAAAGTTCATCTCCTATTGTTAATTTATTATCGGATAAATATCACCCTTTACAAATTTTAGCAGATTTAATGACAATTAGGAGAAATTTTGGTGAATTAAAGGGGCTCACCCTCGCATGGGTGGGAGATGGAAATAATGTATTACATTCATTGATGGTTGCCTGTCCAAAGCTTGGTATGAATATTAAAATCGCTACTCCAAAAAATTATTCTCCTTTGGAGGAAGTTATTGAGATTTCAAAGAAAGAGGCATTAGAAAATAAAGTTGAATTTGTTCTTACTGAGGATCCTGTTGAAGCAGTGAAAAATGCAAATATTATTGTCACTGATACATGGATATCTATGGGGCAAGATGATGAATATCAAGCTAGAGTTAAAGCATTTGATGGATATCAAGTTAATATGGAAATGTTAAGTAATGCATCTGATGATTGGATATTTTTGCATTGTCTTCCGAGAAAACCACATGAGGTTGATGATGAGGTATTTTATTCCAATCGATCTTTAGTATGGGAAGAGGCTGAAAATAGAATGTATACTGTGATGGCAGTTGTATTAAAAATGTTAAATTTAAGTTGAAATAAAAGTTATTACCATTCTATTTCTTTTTCAAAATTTCCTGAGATGACATGATGAAATTCTTGTGGAGGTTTATTATCATCATAATAATATATCCAAAATGGGTCGAAGTTTGGGGGTTCTATTAAAGATCTAGAATATCCAAATGGAGTTTCTAATTCATCTATTTTTAATAGTTCTTCTTGAGTGAGCTCATATATTTCAATGAAAATATCATTGTTTTGATCTGATCTAATGAGCATGGGATATCTTCCATTGCTATACATGGTGGCATTTAGGTTGATAATGTTAGCATATATTGGAGGTCTGTTTAAATGGACTTCGTGATTATAATGACCTTTTTTTAGAGTTCCATATACTGCTAATAACATACATCTCCAGTTTAGTTTATGTTTTAAGTCTGTATCATTTTGAGGTTATTCTAATGATAACTCTGGTAATCTATTGATATCCTCGGGAGATATGTCTAAAATATCAAAATGTCCATTAGTCAAATATTTTTGGTCATTTGAAATGGCTTGATTTGTTATTTTTATTCCTTCTAAATCTTCTTTTATTAATACTGAATTATAATTACCAACTATAATTGCAGAGCAGGGACAGATAGTGGCGAATACATCCACATTATTACCTGATAGAGGTATATGTAATTTCCATTTAGTATCACATTGCCTACATTTGATACCTATAGTATGTGTTACCACGTTATTCTGTTGTGTACATTGATTTAATAGATTGATATAGGCGAAAAAATTTTAGTAAACATTGATATTAATTCCATAGCATATTGTATTAATTTATGTAATTGCAAATTAATAATTGAGTATGGATCGACTATTGACACTAGATATTTTGCCATCAGTTGATGGAGAAGAAAAAATTGATACTGAAAAGGTAAATATATTCTTGAAGGAACTAGGTAATGAGTGGAATGTTGTGGAAGGGAGAGAATTATCTAAAAATTTTACTTTTAAAAATTTTATAGATACATTAGATTTTGTGAATAAAGTAGGAGAATATGCAGAGAAGGTAGATCATCATCCTGAAATAACGTTTACTTGGGGAAAAGCAATCATAAACATTTATACTCATAGTGTTGGTGGGTTAAGAGAAGCAGATTTTGCATGGGCTGCAAATGTTGAATTAATTTATAGTAATATGATAAATTAAGTTAATTTTAATTTTACTTTAAATGAAATATTACCTAATTCGTCATTGAAATATTCTGATTCTACTATATTTTTTTGAATTAAAGGATTTATTAGTTCGGGGATACTATTAGGGGATAAATTCAAGGCCATAGATAACTCTGCTTGACTCATTTCTCCGTCTTGTTCAATTAATAATAATAAAATTCTAATTTCCGGACTGGTAAAATCATTTTTTTCCAGTGTTTCTTGAATATGATGTCTTAATCCTTGATATCCTCTCAGTAATTTTGATTGTTGTGATTCTAGTAAGAGTAAACCTTCTTTAATTTGAGGTAACAAGTTTAGACCTTCTTCCATCACATCATTAAAACTTGTTTTTTTAGAAGATCCTAATTGAAGTTCTGGTGTTATTGTAGTAAATTGGTTTGATTTATTTTCTTCAAGATTTCTTAATGTTGCTAAAAATAGATTTGGAGCTACAGTTAATGATAATATAACTGCTTGATTTAATTTGAAATACTCTCTTTCTGGTCCTTTAGTTGATTTCTTTTTTTCTGAGTTTACTATGCCGGCTTGTTTTAAAATAGTAAGATGATTTGTCACGGCTCTTTGAGATATATCAAGTAATTTTGCTAATTCGAAAGCATACCTATCTTTGAGTGTAATTAATCTGAGAATTTCACGTCGATAATTATTACTAAGAAGTTCTAAAGCTTCATCGAATGGAATTTCTTGATTATTGATGATAATTACACCTTTATGTTATGTAAAATACCATAGGTATTGAAGTTTAAGAAAATTGTCATTAAATAAGTCAATTCCTTATAAAAATGAGTTATCTGATACGTCACTTAGACCTGGTGGTTTTAATTCGTAATTTTCTTTTGGTGATAAGTTCATTTCTTTGAATGCTTCATTAAAATGATCTAATGTCAAAATTAAGTTATTGAGAGCTAAGTCATCAATATCCTGTTTTACATTCATGTTCAATTCTATAAATTCTCTGATTGCAATCATTTTGGTTCTTTCTACATATGCTGCAACTTCTGCTCCAGACCAACCTTCTGTTTGTTTGGATAATGATTTTAATTTAACTTCTTTCGATAGGTTGGTTTCTTTCAAATGAACTTCTAAGATTTTAGTTCGGCTTTCTTCATCTGGATTTCCTACAGATATAACTTGATCAAATCGACCTGGTCTCATTAATGCAGGGTCAATTAAATCAGGTCTATTTGTAGCGGCTAATATTGTAACTCCTTTCATTTCTTCAAGACCATCAATTTCCGTTAATAGTTGACTAACTACTCGTTCGGTAACTCCTGAGTCTGATGATCCTGAGGATCTTGATTTTGCGATAGAATCAATCTCATCAAAAAATATTATACAAGGGGCAGCAGATCTAGCTTTTCTAAAGATTTCTCGAACTCCTTTTTCAGAGTCTCCAACCCATTTAGATAAAAGCTCGGGGCCTTTAATGCTGATAAAGTTGGCATTTGCCTCGTTAGCAACTGCCTTGGCTAACATTGTTTTTCCAGTGCCTGGTGGACCAAAAAGAAGAATTCCTGTTGATGGAGTTGCATTTAATTTATCAAACACTTTTGAATATTTTAACGGCCACTCTATAGTTTCTTTCAGAGTTTTCTTAACATCATCTAAACCACCTATATCATCCCAATGAATATTGGGAACTTCGACAAAGACTTCTCTCAATGCCGATGGACTCACTTCTAAAAGCCCGTTTTCAAAATCCGCCTTTGTAATTTTTAATTTTTGTAATGTTTCGGGGTCCAATGATTTTTGATCTTTTGATAAATCAATTCCTGGTAAAAATCGTCTCAACGATGATAATGCAGCCTCTTTAGCTAAAATTTGAAGATCTGCTCCAACAAATCCATGTGTTCTATTTGCCAATGAATTTAAATCTACATCTTGCTCTAATGGCATACCACGTGTATGGATTTGCAATATCTCTAATCTTGATGGTTCATCAGGTATACCAATCTCTAATTCTCTATCAAATCGACCTCCTCTTCGAAGGGCAGGATCAATACTATCAGGTCTGTTTGTAGCTGCAATTACTACCACATCTCCTCTTGATTGTAAACCATCCATGAGAGATAATAATTGAGCGACAATTCTCCTTTCAACTTCTCCTGTAACTTCCTCTCTTTGAGGAGCTATTGAGTCTATTTCATCTATGAATATGATTGAAGGAGCATTTTCATTTGCTTCCTCGAAAATTTCTCTTAATTTACCTTCAGATTCACCATAAAATTTTGACATAATTTCAGGGCCACCTATTGAAATAAAATGTGAATTTGTTTCGGATGCAATTGCCTTTGCTAGTAAGGTTTTTCCTGTACCTGGTGGGCCGTATAGTAATACTCCCTTGGGTGGTTGTATACCCAATCTTTCAAAAATTTCAGGATGTCGAAGGGGTAATTCAATCATTTCTCGGATCTTTTTGATTGAGTCACCTAAACCACCTATGTCTTCATATGAGACTTTCATAATTCGATTGGTTTCGGTTGGGGTATCCATTTCTTTTTTGGCTGTTTTTGGATCTACTATTGTTAAAGAAGTTTTAGGAGTAAAAATTACAGGACCTGTTGGATCTGACTTGACAACGGCAAGGTAAATTATGCCTCCAAAACCTGTTGAGATGGCAACAATATCACCTTTTGATAATATTTTGTCAACTAATGCTCTCGATAAATATGGAATCAGATTTTGATTTAATTTAATTTGTTGAATTGGTGTAAGATAAACTGATTTTGATTCATTTACTTTTGCAGGTTTAACCATGACATAATCATCTAAACTTACTCTAGCATTTTGTCGAATCATGTTTTCAATGCGAATTGTTTCATATCCAATATCAATAGATGATGATCGCCATACTTTTGCATAAGTGCTTCTTCGACCTGTGATTTCAATTACATCACCCGTCTTGACACCTAATTCATCTGCAATTTCGGATGATATTCTAGCAATTTGTCTACCTACATCTGATCTTCTAGCTTCTTCGACTTTGAGTTTTATTTCGACCATTTTTTCACCTTAACAAAATGTAAAAGATATTTCTACATATATTATTATCACTATTTTGTATAAAATGTTTATATTATATACCATGTATCTTGGGATTTGCAAGGGAATTATTTATAATTTTGATGCTGCGGGTAATCCTAGCATATCAAGTCCGGTGGCAATACCAATTTTAATTGCAGATACTACAAGTAATCTTGCTTGTAGTAATTCTGTTGTTTCTGCATTCATAACTGAGTAATTTTCATAAAATTTCATGAAGTATTGTGCCAATTGAAATACCCATGATGCTATTTTAGAAGGATCTCGATCATTGACTGCGAGCATTATTTGATTTTCAATATCTTCTAAATGAAGTATAATCTCAATAATGAAAGAGTCTGAAATTAACTCAAAATTTACATTTTTATTTATTGTGATTTTTTTCTGAGTTGTTACTCGTTCAATTAGTGAATTACATCTTGCGTGTGCATATTGGACAAATGGACCTGAATTTCGTTTAAAGTCTAATTCTCGATTAATATCTAATTCGATTCTTTTAGTGGGACTTGTTTCAATTAATGGAAAACGTGTTGATGCTAAAGTTACTGCTTGAATACTTTCATATTCTAATTCTTCTTCTTCTTCAGTTGATGCTGGAGGAACTCCTCTTTCTTTATCTGCTTTTTCTTTGGCAGATTTTGCACGTTTGAAACTTTCCTTGTAATAATCATCTGCAGTAATATATTTTGCAAGTCGACCACTCATCACTGCACCGAGTAAATCTACATTTTCATATGCAAAATGATGTAAATTAGATGCATATTCTTCATAACCTAATTCATAAAGTGGTAAAAGCATTTGATATTGAGGAAGAGTTTGCTCAGTACTAATTACATTGAAAATTTTGTATGGAGTGCGCTTTTCAAATTTTTGAATGGAATAAGCAATATCTTTTGCTGCATATAGAGCAGTGCCATCAGATCGTCGTAATTGCAAATCTGAAATTTGACCCTTGATTGGTAAAGATGATTTGTTAAGAGTTGAATTATTGATGAAATTATCCATTGATGCCTTAGGATAAGTATATCGTACTGATTGTCCATCAACTTGTGCATTTTCATGTTTGGCTAATTGATCGATTATTTTATTGGGTAACCCTGACCAAGTGACGTCACTCTCATAATCAAATGAGTCAAATTCAATATTGTATCTCAGGAGAGTTTTTTCAAATGCTCGTAAAACTAAGTCAACCACTTCTCGGAATAATTTAGTTATGGATTCATCTAAATTATGTTCATATTTGTAAAGATAATCTGCCACTTTTGCCTGAAGATCTATCTCAGATACATTATTGAAAAGAGCATTAAATAATTCTGGAAATCGAGATTTGAGATCTCTGAATACATCTTGATAATTTATTATGTCATTAATCTCTTCTTTTAATTTTTTAATTTGCAATTTATTCTTTTTTATTTCGTGTTTTTCTGATGGTGATAATTTTTCCATATCTTCTATTTTTGGATTTTTAAAGATTAAAGTAGATACTTCTGTATCTAAAGAGTCTAACATTAAATCCTTTTCGTCATCAGTAATCTGATAGTTTATGTCTATATTGACCCCTCGATTTACTGAGGATTGTTTTAGCTTTTGAATTGTGTAAAAACAATTCATAATTGCATAAATCTGACCTGTCCATAAATCGATTTTAAGATCTGGTTCCATTGATAGTTGATGAACGGCGATCTCATATCCTACTACAACAAATCCGATTTGTAAACCTACATCATTGACATAATAATGAATAAAAACATCATGCCCTGATCGAGATAGTATTCTTGCATATGTATCTCCCAAAATTGAATTTCTAAGGTTCCCTACATGAATTGGAGATATGGGGTTTGCTGATGTATGTTCTACGATTATTGATTTTCCTTTGTTAGTATTAAGATATGCATATGTGGGAGTATGTACCTTAGTTAATACATCTTCAAGTTTAGATGATAAGATTTGTAATTTAACCTTTGTTTCTAATTTAAAATTGAGAAATACTATTGGTTTTTTGGGGTTTCCTAAGGTGGATATGCTCACTTGTTCGATACCTTTTATTTTTTGAAGTTCTGGTAGTAAGTCATTCGAGAAGTCAATAGGATTAGTCTTTCTTGCAAATTGATTAACATTGATGCAAAATTCACCTAAGTCTGATGAGGGTGGTTTCATTAATTTAATTGAAGTTTCAATTTCCATATTTTTTAAAATATTATTAATTGGATCTTGAAATTCTTCAAACATCATATTATCTCCTGCATTAGTAAAAATAAAGTTAGACATTACTATTAATTTAATTTGTATTTGAAATGATATTTTTTGCGACAGTTCCTTTATTTACTCTGATATTATACCAAGTAAGAATTGGTGAGATTAGAATTGTAGCACCCAACCATGTAAATATTGAATGATCAAAAATGGTTATAGTGAATGCGGTGATAGTAGAGATAGTACCTGCACCCATGTATGTCAGATGTAAAGTAATACGTTTTTTACCCTTGGGGTTTGATCCTGTTTGTTGTGATTTCTTTTGCTGATATGCAAGTCCTATTGATAAAAATGCAAATACAACAGGTACTATTGCAAAGGAATTTGACAACCCAAAAGGAGCCTGGCCCGAGAAAGTAATGTAAATAGCGAATATAAGTAATAATAATCCAGCGATAATTCCAAATCGAATTAATATAGTGTCAGTTTTAGTTATCAAGCCTTTTCTATTAACCGCAAATCTCCAACCAACAAGAACTAAATATAATGAAAAAAATGCTATTAAAAGGAGAAAAGTAGGACTTCCAAAAATGAATAAGGTAACAGCAGTAATTCCCACACCTATCATTGAATATACGTATATTCGACCGATTTTAGCATGTAACTTTGGGCCTTTTTTTACCAAGTATGATAATGACATCGTAGTCAAAGCAATTGAACCGGCGATGATATGAAATATCAATGTGATTTCAGATGGTGTCACGCATGATTTAATTAAATTGTTAGTTTATTTGATTAGATATAGATTCTATGTTATTTGTCAAATTTATTGAAAAACTCTAATAGTTTTTGAGTGACTATCATTGAATTATTTCTTGATGCTTCTGATGTTTGTGCTCCAATATGAGGTGTTGTAACTGATAGAGGATGATTTACTAAAGTATTATTTGATGAAACAGGTTCAGTTTCATAGACATCTAACCCTACTCCGGCAATTTTACCTGAATTTAAACCATCTAAAAGTGCATTTTCATCAAATAGACCACCTCTTGATGCATTAAGTAGAATCACACCATCTTTCATTTGATCAATTGTATCTTTGTTGATCATATGTTTTGTTTGAGGTAAAAGAGGTACATGTAAAGAAATTATATCTGAATTTGAAATGAGATTTTCCAATGAAGAATATTCAAAATTATCTACTGAAACTAAACTTTGATTTTTTATAATATCATAACCAATTACCTTCATTCCAAGGGCCAAACAATAATTTGCAAACATTGCTCCTATTGCTCCAGTTCCGATGATACCTATGGTTTTATTGTATAATTCTGTACCTTTTTGTTTTTTTGGCCAATTCCCCTCTTTAGTTCCTTGGATGGTTATTCCAAATTTTCGACTTGTTGCAATCATTAATCCCAGAGTTAATTCTGCAACAGATCTGGTTGGACCTTCTGGTGAATTGACAACCTTAATTCCCAATTCTTTACATTTTTCAAGATCAACATTATCTAAACCAACTCCACTTCTTGCGATGAATTTTAAGTTACCACATTTTGCTAAGATATCGGCTGTTAATTTAGTTGCACTTCTAATTATAATTCCATCAACAATGGGTAATATGTTTTCAAAC
>Ga0255761_10000580_pt1 | contig 34202 bp, 48 predicted proteins | sample 071ome_29_FD_179961 | JGI IMG/M metagenome (GOLD analysis project Ga0255761, IMG submission 179961) | Coastal salt marsh microbial communities from the Groves Creek Marsh, Skidaway Island, Georgia - 071407BT metaG (version 2) | ecosystem: Environmental > Aquatic > Marine > Intertidal zone >... | reverse complement strand
TTACCTGTAACATATTACGTTTCCCTAGTTTCCAGTCACCCTTAACACTTCCTGATAACTTGCGTAAAAAGTATCATGATCAAGTATTTAATTGGCTAAAAGAAGTCAGAGAAAAAGGCGAAACAGACGCCAATGGACAACTGTTAGTTCAACCTTGGGAACAAGATCAAGTTAGTAGACTTATCGAATACTTGGACGTTGTAAAAACTCCACACAGAAATACTGCTGATAGAGAATTATTGGAACATGATTTTAAAGTTTTTTATGAACAGTATGATTCAAGACGTGGATTTAATTTCAGAGAAACTTTTCCTAATCTTGTAGAGTTTTACGATAACATCAAAGTACTTGATATAGATGGAGAAGAAGATATACAAGCACCTAAAACAGCAGGACAACGTGGTGGCTTATATGCTAAACGTATTGTAACTGAAGATGGTGAAGTAAAAGTTATTGAAGTAAAAATGCGTAACAGAGAAACTGGCGAAAGTCAAGATGATTATGACGATAGCAAATATTCTACAGATCCTGATTATAAACCCAAAGGCGGAAGTAGTATAGGCTGGGATACAGATACTGACGGGCTTGGAGGAGCAAATGATTGAGTTGTATGCTAACATTGGAGTAGGACATGAAAACGACTGGGATTGTATTTATAGTCGTGTAGTAGCCGCCGCTCAGTGTAATGCAGATGCAGTTGTAATTACAAAATCCACACCTAATTTAGCAATACCAGAACATAAAAAATATGTAAGTATCCAAAGCAAGTGGGGTAATTTACCTTATATAGAAGTTGCTAAAAAAAGCGAAATTGATCAATTAACTGTAAAAAAATTTAATAAACTTACAGAAGAAATAGGCATACCAGTAATATGGTGTATTACAGACACAGAAGCAGGTGCATGGGTCAAAGAAAATACTAACTGTCATCATATCAAAATACATTATGATGCAACAAATGACAAAGAAACAGTGGACTTTTGTTTGAATAATTTTACTAAAATTATATATGCAGGCCATGGTGAATGGAAAGATTATATCATTCAAAATTGTAAAAATAAAAACGATAGAGAAAAATTTAGTTTTTATCATGCAACGCCCAAATTTCCAGCAAAAATAGAAGAAATAAATTTGAATAAAATGTTAGATTTTGTAAAACTATCAGATTTTAAAATTGGTTACGAAGGCAGATGCGAAGGTATATTTCCTGATTGTGCAGTAGTATTTAAAAATGTAGATTATATAGAAAAATATCTAGGTGATGAAGAATCATTTAATAATGCTGTACTAACACACCAAGAATTTTATGACTTCTTTATTAACATGAACCAATTAGAGATTGCAAATGGCAAAAAAGATTAAGCCAAAATGGGAACATGGACAAATGAGTCCAGATTCAGAAAACAAAGTTTTTTGTACTGCTCCATGGACTCATACTTATATATCTCCGCAATCAGAAAGGCGTATGTGTTGTGCCAGTAGGGAAGAACACATGATGCAACGTCAGTACATAGATGCCAGTAACGATGAAAGTACTGGCAAATACAAAGAAGTAGGAACAATAGCAGACTATAAACCAATTAGTTTAAAAGAACACTGGAACTCACCTTACATGATGGACATAAGAAAAAAACTTATGGCAGGTGAAAGTATTCCACAATGTGCTGTGTGTAATGACAGCATACTAAGTCAAAGTACATACCGTCAATGGTTTACAGGATTTTTATTTGAAGATAAAATAGATAAATGTTTTGAGGAGACAGACGAAAATGGATATACTACAATGGAACCTATCTCTTTTGATTATAGGGTTAGTAACTTATGCAATTTTAAATGCCGTATGTGTGGCGAGCCGCTCAGCTCAACATGGGAATCAGAAAAACGTAAGCACGATCTTTGGACTCCAGAGGACCAACCTTTTATGGTACCTGAAAACAAAAAGATTATCGAAAAGTTTCAAAAAGAGGTAGTAGAAGAAGAATTTTGGGAATATATTTGTTCAGGTACAGTTGAAGAATTGTATTGGGTAGGTGGCGAACCATTAATGTATGATATACATTGGCGAGCAATGGACAGATTAGCACAAGACGACAATCTTAAAAAAGTACATTTAAGATATAATAGTAATTTAAGTCGTGTACGTTTAGGTAAACATTACCTATATGACTGGTTACCACAAGCAAAAGACTGGACTATGTGTGCCAGTATAGATGGTACAGGCGATATAGGAGAATTTATTCGCACAGGACTTAATTGGGAAGAGTGGGATAAAAACTTCCGTGAGGGTGTAGCACTACCTGGTGGTAGTGATAAAATGTTAATGGACTTGACATTAACAGGCCCTGGTATGTTTGATCTTAAAAACTTTTTTGATTATGCATTAGAACTTGATGTAAAAATAGAAACAAAACGCATGTTTGCATTCCATCCTGATATTGTAATGACGATGATGGCATGGCCTAGACACATTTTAGACAGAATAATTAGAGAAAATCTTGATTACATTAAACCCAGAGCAACATACAAACAACAAACCTTAATAAATGAATTAGAGGGTATGTTACAATCACCTACACACCAAGAGCAATGGCCTGATACAGCGGAAGACGAATTCTTTAAAGGAAGAAAATGGCAAAGAAAAATTGCAGAAATTAGACCCGAAGAAAAAATAACTATAGAAGATATTTACAAACAAGATGCTGAATTATACGATTGGTGGATGAGAACTGATCTCAAAGACAACCAAAGATAATAATTTGCGTCAAAAATACAGATAAATATAACTGTATTTAATACAACACACAAGGAGATAAAGATGGCCTCAGTCGGATTTATCGGTGTAGGAAAGTTAGGACAAGCCTGTGCCGAGATGGTCGCTGAAGTACATGATGTTGTTGGATATGATGTAAACCCTGTAGAGCCTGAAAACTTTGCAATGGTAGACAGTATAGCAGACGCTGTACGTGGTAGAAACATTGTTTTTATAGCAGTACCTACTCCTCATGATCCACAATATGATGGAAAAGCACCAACCAGCCATTTACCAAACAAAGACTTTGACTATACATTGGTCAAGCAAGTACTTAGTGAAGTAAATGCGGTTGCTACAAAAGACCAATTAGTAGTCCTTATATCAACAGTCTTACCTGGAACTACCAGAAGAGAGTTTATTGACTTAATACCAAACGCAAGGTTTGTTTACAATCCTTACCTTATTGCTATGGGTACAGTAAAGTGGGATATGGTTAATCCAGAAATGGTAATGATTGGAACCGAAGATGGAAGTGAAACAGGTGACGCATTGGAACTTGTAGACTTCTATAAAACAATAATGCAAAACGAACCCAGATACATTATAGGTACTTGGGACGAAACAGAATGTATTAAAGTATTTTACAACACATTTATATCAGCAAAAGTAAGTCTAGTAAACATGATACAAGATGTTGCAGAAAACTTGGGCAACATAAACGCAGAAGTTGTTTGTGATGCACTTGCTACCAGTGACAGACGTATTATGGGACCAGGTTATATGAAACCAGGCATGGGCGATGGTGGTGCTTGTCACCCTAGAGATAATATCGCTTTACGTTGGATGGCTGAAGAACTTGATCTTGGATATGACTTGTTTGATGCTGTGATGCTTAGTAGAGAAGTACAAGCAGAAAATATGGCACTTAAACTAACTAAACATGCTGGAGAATGGCATCCTACAACACAGACATTTGTTCCACACATGCCTGTAGTTATTGTAGGTAAAGCATACAAGCCACTAGTACCATATGAAGCAGGTTCCAGTAGTATGTTAGTTGGACACTATGTAGAAAAAATGGGGTTCGATTTATATTATTACGATGAAGTAATTGGTGAAATACCACCACAAGAAATATTAGATAATCCTGCAGTATATTTATTGGCACATAATCCGGAAGTTACATATGGAGATCAATTAGACTTTGTAAAAGGTTGGTACGATCAGCATCGTGTAACTGATGCCGATGAAGCTCTTACAGTTGCAACAGCAAATGGAACAGAATTAAAATTTGCAGAAGGCAGTATAGTGGTTGATCCCTGGAGGAAGGTACCGCAAATAAAAGATATTAGAATTATTCATTACGGAAATACTCGAAAAGAGTCATTGAGATAAAAATGTCAGAACCTAAATTTTGCAGTCTGTTGTGGTCACATATAAGCAATGAACCTTTGGGTCATGTGCGTACATGCTGTATTGCAAAAGAAAGAGTAAAAGATAACGATGGTAAAGATTTTACTTTGGGTTCAACATCAGTAAGAGATATTTTTCATAGCGATTTTTATAAAAAAATAAGACAGGAAATTCGTGAAGGCAAACTGCCTGAAAATTGTGAACCTTGTTGGAGAGAAGAATCAAACGGTAAAAAATCTAAAAGGCAAATTTATAATGAATATAATGAATGGAGATTAGATCCTATAGATTATTCTGTAGAACCTGATATGCCTCAGGATATGCAAATAATTTTAAGTACAACATGTAATTTAAAATGTAGAAGTTGTAATCCTAATTACAGTAGTAAATGGGTCAAAGAGGCAGATGCCAGAGGATTACCATATTTTAAAGAAGTTGTTCCTATTCCTATGGACGATCAAGAACGCTCTAAATTTTGGACAGAAATAGATGATTGGTTACCACACATTAGAAACTTAGAGATCATGGGTGGTGAACCTTTGTATATGAAAGAATTTAAAGTGTTCGCTAATAAATTAATAGATCAAAATATTGCTCCTAAAGTAGGATTAAATTTTAGTACAAATGGTACTATGGCTGGCGGAGAATTTTTGCAAAAGATTATTGATAATTTTAAATCTGTATCGTTTAATGTTAGTATAGATGCCGCTGAAAAGAAAAGATTTGACTATTTAAGACATGGGGCGGACTGGAATGAAGTTGCAGAAAATTTAGATCTTATTCATAAAATGGTTGAGGAAGGTAAAATTTTTGCAGGAATAACTAATACAGTAACAGCATTAAACGTAATGTATTTGGCTGAGTTTCATAAAGTGTTTGCAGAACGTTGGCCCAGATTCGGTGTTTTTCATAACATTGCTAATTTGCCCAGTTGGTACAATCCAAATGTATTTCCTAACGAGATGAAAGAAGCAATAGTAAAGCCTTTAAGAGAAGGTTTAAAGAACAATGTATTCAAAACACAAGAAATAGTAACAGAAATAAATGGCATAATTAAACATACAACCGCTCCTAGAGAAGATGTTATTAGACCTTATGGAAATGAGCCCACAGATACAATAGAAAATGAAATCGCTGTTAGATGGAATATGTTTAGAAAACAAGTTGTTGCAGGTGACGAATATAGAAAAGAAGATTTCAGAGATGTATTTCCTGAACTATGGGATATTGTAAAGGATGATTTCTTTTACAGTAAATTATTTGAAAGAGCAAAAGCAGACCCTATGTATGGAGCAATAGAAAAAGGAACGTTTATATAATGAGTAAAACTTTTTGTCCATTACCCTGGATGCATTTAGGTACCCATCCATTTGGAGGCGTTACGCCTTGTTGCGTATCTGATATGAGTGCAGGTAAAAACCGTGCAAGAAATTACGAAGGTGATCAGGACATATTTTTAAATTTAAATGATCATGATATAAATTCACACATGAATAGTGACTATTTCAGAGAAATTAGAAAGGAGATGTTAAATGATGTGGAGCCTAAAGCATGTAAAAGATGCTACCAGGAAGAAAGAAAAGGAATTGAGAGCAAACGTGTCTACGAGTCCAAGATATATAAGGACATTGACTCCGATTACGCATCCAGAATTACAGGTGAGGACGGTAGCATACCTATGGATCTTCGTTTTGTCGAGTTGCGTCTTGGTAATGTATGTAATGTCCGCTGTCGTACATGCAATCCAGCAAGTAGTAGCAGGTGGGTGGCAGATTATAACAAAATCGTTGACTCGTTAAGTTTTGTTAATCAAGATTATGGTTGGATAGACCATAAACACGATTTCCAATGGCCTGAAGATGAAAATTTCTACAATGACTTATATAATTGTGCTCCTAATATGGAAGTACTTTATATAAATGGTGGCGAACCAACATTGATTAAAGCACATTGGAACTACTTACGCAAATTAGTTGAAAGTGGTAGAAGCAAAAATATTATATTATGGTATAATATAAACATGACAAATTTACCAGAAGAGGCTATACCTCTTTGGAAAGAATTTAAAGAAGCCAGAGTTTGTCCTAGTATAGACGATCTGGAACACAGAAATCAATATATCAGATTTCCTACAGAATGGTCAGATGTAGAGAAAAATTTAAAAACTATAACAGCAATACCAGAGCTTACTGTTAGAATAACACAAACTGTTAGTGCATATAGTTATATATACATAGATGAATTTTTAGATTGGGCTTCAGTGCCTGTAGATTTAAACTTTGTATATGACCCTGATTACCTATCGCCTGGAATACTACCTCCTGTCGTGAGACACGAGGCCCATGCCAAGTTTAGAAAAACGATGGGTAACAGACATGAACTTGGAACATTGTTGAGTATGTATGATAACGATGATTGGGATGAAGTTAAATGGGAACACTTTTGTCGGTACAATGACGAGTTAGATAAGATACGAAAACATGAAAAAGGCTGGAGAGAAATATTTCCAGAGTTAATAGCACTTTGTGAAGCAAATGGAGTTAAGCATGAATATTAATATGCCAATAGATTTGCAAAGCAAACAATTAGACAATGGCGTTACTGTTTTTTATAAAGAGTATTTTAATAGTTATAGACTCTACGATGATTTACCAGCAGGAGACTATGTTATAATTGATTTTAGTGCAGTTTGGGAGCATGATTTTTTGTTTTTTGCAATGAAAGCCATAGATAAGGCAAAAGATATTTCTAAAAATGTATTATGTACATACCCTACAGAGGCATTCCACAGTAAATTTTGGGAACATACTTGCCAATTACTGGAAGATCAAGGATTTAAAAGATGCATAATAATAGATGCAGGAATTAATTTGGGTTTTGAGGGCTATATGAATATAGGCACTAAACTCCTCACAGTACACATACCGGCATCTCAATGGTTTGACTACTATACCGATATTATTCCTGATAATAATTTAAAACTTTTAGATTATAAAGGAAATAGAAGTAAACATTTTGTTTCACTTGCGAGATTCGCCAGAGCAGAAAGAGTGGAATTCACAAATGAAATACTTGACAGTTTTTTAAGATATAAAGGCAGGTATAGTTGCGGTTGGGGAGATGTAGAAGATAATCCCATGGTGTGGGCAGAACATTCTGGTGTATGGAATTTAATACCTAATCATCTTAGGAAATATTACCCTGCTACATTAGGAGATGAATTAGATGACCAACATAAATTAATGGATCATATTGCTGATAATGTTATTAATGTGGTATTAGAAGCAGAAACAGGACATAATCCAGCATGTTATAAAATACAAAGTGATATACGCCCAACATTCGAAAGAACAAATGGTAGGTATATGACAGTATACAGTGATAGAATTATGGCCACTGAAAAAACTACAAAAGTATTTGCAATGAATCAACTACCAATTTTTTTAGGTCCACCGGCTATTGTTTTTACACTGGATCATTTGGGTTTTGATATGTTTGATGATCTTATAGATCATAGTTATGACAAAAAAGATTCTCTTGAAACAAGAATTGCCCTAGTAATAAAAGAATTAAAAAGATTATGCACAAAACCTTTATCTGAATTAAATGCTTATTTAGATGAAAATCAAGATAGATTAAAAAATAATCAAGATCACCTTAAAGTATTAGGTAATAGACTACATAAAAGAGCATTAAATTACACAAAAGAATTTTTAATAAATGGAAACTTGGAATATAAAGAATTATAAAGACAGTGATGTAATGTGCATCTTACCATGGATTCACATGCACCCCTGGCCGAACGGTAAAACTATGCTTTGCTGTGATTCTCCATGGGAAGAACATATAGGTGATTTAAGGCAAAACAGTTTACAAGAAGTATGGAACAGTGAAAGCATGAAACAAGTCAGACTTAACATGTTAAACGGCAAAAAATGTTCTCAATGTGTCCGCTGTTATGAAAAAGAGGAAAAAGGACACGAAAGTTTAAGGTTTACTAGCAATAGAGAATGGTTAGAACCTCATTGGGATAAGGTAACAAAAACAAATGCAGACGGTAGTTTAGATGATCTGCACATTGTATATCTTGATTTTAGATTCTCTAATGTATGTAATCTTAAGTGTAGATACTGTGGACCAGAACTTAGTAGTAATTGGTTTAGTGATGCAGTTAAAAGCGAATGGAATATTTCTCCAACAGAACAAGTTATTCAAATTCGTAATGATGTAGATAACTTTATGGAAGAATTCGAGCCAATGCTAGAACATATAGAACAAATTTATTGGGCAGGTGGTGAACCTATTATAATGGACGAGCATTGGGCCATAATGAATAAACTTGTAGAGATGGGTAAAACAGATATACGAATTTTTTATAATACAAACTTTACAAAATTAAAATACAAAAAGTATGATGTATTAGATTTATGGAAAAACTTTAAAAATATAAGTGTAGGTGCAAGTTTAGATGCTGAAGGAATCAGAGGAGAATATCAACGTAAAGGCACAAAATGGTCAGAAATAGTAAATAACATAGAACAACTAAGAGAAAAATCGCCAGAAGTTGATTTTTATATTAGTGCAACTATAAGTGCCTACAATGCTTGGCACATTACAGACTTTCATAGAAGTTGGGTAGAAAAAGGATATATAAAACCTGGCGATTGGTATGTTAATGTACTACTAAATAATCCCAGATTTAGAATGAGTGTATTGCCCCAAGATTTAAAGGCAGAAATTAAATATAAATGGGAAAAACATTTAAAATGGCTACAACCATTAGATAATTCAGGTAGAGCAACAGAAGGATATAAAAGTGCCATAAAGTTTTTAGATGATGACCACACCCATTTATTACAAGAATTTAAAGATTTTAATAAATCTTTTGATAAAATGAGAGACGAAAACTTTGATGATGTGTATCCAGAGTTAGCAGGAATATGACAAAGATAAGTGTAAAAGAACCACAAAATCCTGAAGAAGGTGAATATAGTTTAGATCAATATGGAGAACTTGTGGTATTTAGAAATGGAGAGTGGCACAGAGCATGAGTAAGTATTTTTGTCCAATGCCGTTCGTAAATTTAGAAGCCAGAACAGATGGTAGTATGAGTATCTGTTGTCAGATGGACGAACTAATAAACAAAGATGGAGAAAATTTATCTCTTACAAACAGCACATTAAGTGATGGTTGGAAAAGTGAATGGTTAGCAAATTTAAGAAAAGACTTTTTAGACGGTAAAAAACCTGCTTCATGTTATAGTTGTTGGACTGCCGAAGACGCCGGAATAGACAGTAAACGTCAGAGAGCATTAAGAGATTTTCCAGATGCTTTACAAGATGCTTTAGATAAAAAAGAAAATATCAAACCCAAAGCAATGGATTTAAAATTAGGTAATGTATGCAATAACAAATGTAGAATTTGTAACAGTTTTGCAAGTAGTTTATGGGTACCAGAAGAAAAGAAACGTGATGGTGAAAATAATTTATTCTGGGACAGAATGCGTACAGTAGGTAGATGGCCTGAAACTAACGAAGCATTTTGGCCTGATTTTGAAGATTTAAGTAGTGATTTAGAAGTACTGGAATTTTATGGTGGCGAACCTTTATTAATTAACAGGCATTATGATATTTTACAAAATCTTGTAGATACAGGTAAAAGCAAAAATATGAGATTGTTATATAACACTAATGGTTCCATTTACCCTGAAAGAGGCCTAGAGTTATGGCCTCATTTCAAACAAGTTCTACTTAGTTGGAGTTTTGACGGTGTCGGACCTCAGTTTGAGTATATAAGACATCCTGCAAAATGGAATCAAGTACAAGATAATTTACAAAGAGTAATAGATAAAAATATACCAAGTTTACATGTTGATATTTGTTATACAGTAGGCATTTTTAATATTTTTTATATGGAAGAAATATTAGAATGGAGAGACAGTTTTAAATCCGATCTCCCAATTTATTTTAATCACGTGTATACTCCTGATCATTTTAGTTGTAAGGTATTACCTAAAGAAATAAAAAATAAAATAGTAGAAAAATATAAAGGTAATGAACACCCTGATATTATAAGTTCTGTTAAATATTGTACTGACGTTGATTATGATGTGAGTCTTATGGAAATGTTTTATAGTCAGGTAAAATTTAGTGATGAGTTCAGGGGAGAAAGTTTTAAAGAAACTTTTCCAGAATTTTATGATTTATTAAAAGAATATGGAAATGCACCGGAGGACTTTTAATGGATAAATTAATTTTAAAGTCTAAACTTAATGATAAACAACAAGAAGTTTTAATCAATCTTGCAAATTCTGATATTCATGATGGTTGGATGTATTATGATGATTCAGAAATAGAAGAAAATGTAAAATCTACTCCTGAAGCAAGAGGTAGAAAGTATATGATTTTAAATGATATTGAAGACATAGAATTACAATCTGTATTAAGTGAAATACAAAAAGATTTATTTGAATTAAATAATTTAGATAAATCCAAATTTAAACTTATACATACTAGAGAACCTGGTTTATACCCTACAATATTTTCCTGTATATATCATGTCGATGGACTACCAAACCATGGTATACACACTCATAAAGACTGGAGAGGTCCTAACGACGAAATGCAAGTAAGATTTAACTATCTTGTAAGCAAATCAGAAGACGGAGGAGAGCCGGTAATTAATAGAAGAATAATAGACTTAGAAGAAAAAGAAAGTATGATACTTTTTGCATCTGAATGGTTACATAAAGGAATGCCAATAAAAGGTAAAAAAATGAGAACATTATTAAGCATAGGTTACCTTGTTGAAAACGAATATGCACAAGAATTAGAAAAAAGATTTAATTATGGAAGAATATAGTAAAACATTTTGTCCTTATCCTTGGATATCTATAATGACACAGCCTACAGGTACTGTGAGCTGGTGTTGTGTAGCAAGAGATAATTTTAAAAATGATGATAACACTATGTTCGATCTTAATAAAGGAGACAAAATAGAATCTGTCTGGAATAACAATCATATGCGTAAAATCCGCAAACAAATGATAGAAGGCGAAGTGGTTAAAGGATGTGAACATTGTTATGATTTAGAGGATATGGGATTTCCTAGTTATAGAACAAATTATATTAGAGATTGGTTTGAATATAGTGAAAGAGGGGACGAAATTCATAATATAATAGAACGAAGTATAAACAACGACTATAGAGTAGAAGAATCTCCAATGTACTTGGATTTTAGGTTAGGCAACATGTGTAACCTGAAGTGTAGAATGTGTCAACCCCAAAATTCAAGTCAAATACAAAAGGAATATAAAAAGATAGAAACAAATAATCCAGATGAAGCCCAGTTTATAAAAGACAATTTTACCTGGGGGCAATTTGTTGATCACATAACACCTTGGCAAGATGATCCTGAATTTTTACGACAGGTTGAGGAATGGTTACCTAATGTTAGTAAATTATATTTTACAGGTGGTGAGCCCACAATTATAGAACGTGTATATTGGATAATGGAAAAATGTGTTGAAATGGGTATTGCCAAAGATATAGATTTAGTGTTTAACAGCAATATGACTAATGTTCAAGGAAGATTTTTAAACTTAGTAGAGCAATTTAAAAACGTTTTAATGTGTATAAGTGTAGATGCGTATGGTAATGAAAACGAATACATTCGTGGAGCAAGTCATTGGAAACAAGTAGATAAAAATATTAGAAAATATTGTGAAAGTGAAGTTGTAGGTAGAATTTTATTTTCACCAGTAATACAAGTTTATAATATTTTAACAATTACTAAATTATTAGATTACTGCGAAGAGTTAGAAGAAGAATACGGTAGAGAAATTTTTGTTACGTTTTTAATATGTGATTATCCAACAAGTTTAGATTTTAGAATCTGTCCAGAGCAAGTTAGAGAAGTTGCCGCAGGTAGATTAGAACAATGGCTAAAACGCAGTAAAATTTTAGTAAATAGACCTGAAAATGTACAAAGTATAGAGGCAACTATTAAAGCATTAAAGGAAAACAGGAAAGAAAATTGGAGACAAGAATTGAAAACCTTCCAAAAATATACAAATTTACTTGACAAACAAAGAGATGAAAGTATGGAAGAAGCATTACCGGAATTATATAGATTAATGTACCAATCAAATAGATAATATTATGAATGAAGATAAGAAAAAAATAGAAAAAGAAAAGATAGAAGAAATAGAACTTACAACAGAAGAAGAAGAGCTTCTCAAAAAGAAATTAGAAGAATTACGCAAAAGAGATCCTTTTATATATAGATGAGAATTTTAGGTCTTAGTTTTGGTTTTCATGATGCCGGTGTATGTATGCTGGACGGAACTACTATTGAGTTTGCAAGTCACAGCGAAAGATACAGTAAATTAAAAAATGATCCATGGTTGAATCATGAAATTATTGCTGATGCTATAGCAGGTGGAAAACCTGATGTAATTGTATTACATGAAAAAGCATGGGCCAAACGAGCAAGAAATATATATGCAGGTAATTGGTCAGCACTCAAAGAACCCACACAAACAGAATGGATTAAAAAGTTTTATCCTGAACTAGCGGATATTCCTATTGTGGATTATTGGCATCACGAAACACATGCGGCCGCTGGAGCATTATGTAGTCCGTTTGACAATGCGGCAGTCATGGTTATAGATGCTATAGGAGAGTTTGATACTGCAACTATATGGGATTGGAAATATGGTAATCTTAATAAATTAGATAGTGTGAGATTTCCTAACAGTTTAGGGTTATTTTACAGTGCTTTTACACATTACGTAGGACTTAAACCCATGGAAGATGAATATATACTTATGGGAATGGCCGCATATGGTGAACCAGAATACAGTGAATTATTTGAAAGAGATTTCTTTAAAGAAAAAGTATCTCTTAAAACAAGAAAAAATTTACAACGAGGAATTAAAGGTGATTATTTAAATAGAAATAAGTCAGGTAATATAGATGAGTGGGGCCACTATAGTATGGATTATGATATAGCCGCAAGTGCTCAAGAAGTTGTAGAGAGAAAAGTTATTGCATACGCAAACAGAGCCAAAAGAATTACAGGCAATAAAAATTTAGTTTTTATGGGAGGTGTTGCTCTTAATTGTGTAGCAAATAGCAGACTGTTTGATATATTTGATAATATTTTTATTATGCCAAATCCAGGTGATTGTGGGAGTAGCCTAGGTGCCGCGGCATTATATCTGTATAATCAAACAGGAGAATTAGTGGATTGGAAAAATCCATATTTAGGATATAATATAGAGGGAAAATATCCTATTAAAAAAGCATTAAAAAGTTTAAAAGCGGGGGAAATATTTGGTATAGCAAATGGTCGAGCAGAATTCGGACCTAGAGCACTAGGTAATAGAACATTATGTGCAGATCCAAGAGGCCCAGAGATCAAGGACAAAATGAACGTTATTAAAAAACGTCAGAAGTTCAGACCATTTGCACCAATGATATTGGAGGAACATGTGCATGATTATTTTGAAATGCCAGGAGGCATTAGTCATGCACCATTCATGCAATTTGTAGCAAAGTGTAAAAAGCCAAAGGAGTTTCCTGCTATTGTACATGCTGATGGAACAAGCCGTGTACAAACTGTAAGACGCAGTGAACACCCCGACTTACATAAATTACTAACAGAGTTTTATAACCAAACTGGTTGTCCAATGCTTGTTAATACAAGTCTTAATATAAAAGGACAACCCATAGTAAACAATGAAGCCGATGCTGAAGCCTTTGCCAAACATTATGGGGTAAAGGTACATGTCAGAGACTGATTGGCGTACAATACAATATAAATTGGAAGGCAAATGTACAACTTGTGGTGGCGAATTACCTAACCATAGAGGCGTATGTCCAGTTTATGGAGCAGAACTTAAGAAAAGATATGACTCCTTGAATGAATCTGTAAAAAAGATAAGTGATATAGCAAAAGATATAATAAAGAAGTATAATGTTTGATATATTTTATATAGGTAAAAATAAAAAATTTGCGGAAGAGTTTCCTTATGCTAACTCTGTGAAAAATGAAAGTGATATCAAACCTAATACAAAAATGTATTTTAAAATAGAACCAAATATAGAAGTAACAGATTTTTCCGTTTTTGATTATAGGCCAGAAGATTATGATTCAGAATATGAACATGTTTGGAAATGGGATAGTTCCAACTATGGTGGAGTTAGATTAGTTCCTAAAAAAACTCCTAAAGGAATTAAAGAAATAAATAAAATTGTGTGCAAAAAATCTTTTGACCAATTGCATACCAAAACACCAGAAAAATATTTTGAAAAAAATAAATTTGCAACACATGTTTGGTGTATAGATCCAGAATATAAATTACCTGAAGATATCAATTGGGCTCCTAGCAATTTCGAACCTAACTTTATACATAGTTTTCATTTACGCGGACAATTAGAACACAAATATCCTGCACAAGAAGGGGGAATAAAACTTTTTCCAAGAGAATGGAAAACTACTGATATTAAATATCATACATTTTTAGATACAAATATTTTATATCCAATTCTATATGTTAAAGATGTAGAAGATTATGCACAAAGAGATATATTAGACGATGAATATGTTTGGTTAATTGATAAAGAACACAAAATAAATGTTAAAACAGTTGATTGGGTACCTAATCCTTTTGAACAAGAATATATTCATAGTTTTAGAATGCCCTATCAGTTAACAGAAAAATATCCCATGCAGATAGGTGGCATAAGACTAGTCCCTAAAAAATGGAATAATAGCGATTTAAAAATACATCCTGCATGTCCTATAGAAGATGAAAATTATGATGTATTTTATATAGATGAAACAGAGTTTACAGCAGAAATATATGAGGAATATGCAGAAAGAAGTAAAACAGAATGGTTTTGGGTAGTAGATAAAGAGTTTGATCTTAACGGAAAACTACTTTATGTACCAGCAAAACATGAACAAGAATATATTCATGTATTCAAAATACCAGATCACTTAGAATATAGATACCCAGTGGATAATCAAGATCCCTGGGATACAAGATGTGGTGGTGTTCGTCTAGTAAATAAAAACTTTGACTTTACAAAACATAAATTTCAGGAAGGTGTAGTGCCTGTAAGATACGATATATTTTTTGTAAGTGATCCTAAGAATTTTGATAGCACTTCTAAAAAAAGCAGAACAAAAATGTTTTGGTCAATAGATGAAGAACATACTATTAGCCAAATTTTAAAATATGTACCTTCAAAAGATGAACAAAAATATTTATTAAACTTTAAAATAACAGATCAATTATCACACAAGTACCCTGATCAAGAAGGCGGTATTTATTTGGTACCTAAAACTATAAATGAAAACACAAGTATAAAATATAAAGGTTCTTTGAGTATAAAAAATAAAGAATACCCAATTTTATATGTTGAAGATGTAGATAATTTAACAGTTGTAACAGAAGATTGTTGGCTAATAGATAAAGAATACCAAATAGATGACGACATAGATTGGTCGCCGTCTTCTTTTGAGCAAAAACATATACACACTTTTCATGTACCTAACCAATTAAAACACAAATACCCAGAGGCAATGGGAGGTGTGAGATGGGTTCCTAAAAATTGGAGTGAGCAGTATGTAATACATGATGACTTGCCAGTAAAACCCAAAAAATACCCTGTAATTCTTGTAGATGATCCGAACGATTACAGTCAAGCAAAAGGACAATGTTGGCTTATAGATAAAGAATACATAATAGATCAAGATTTTGAATGGGTACCAAGTAATTTTGAAAAAGATTATATACACACATTTCATGTAGAAGGCCAATTACAACACAAGTATCCAAAAGAAATTGGTGGTATTAGATGGGTACCATTTAATTGGGAAATAGCAGAAACCAAAATACATAGTATTTCACCTTTCACTAAACCTTCCTTTGAAAAATATAACAGTGAAGAAGAAGGTAGAGAGAAAACAACAAAAGATTGGTTTTGGATTATAGATGAAAATGTAGAAGTACTCCCTGATTTTAATTTTGATTATGTACCAACTGTTTGGGATTCAGGAAAAACACACGTTTGGCAGAAATTAAATCCTAAAACAGAAAGACAATACGACTATAGTGGTGTTATGTTATGTCCTAAAATAGCACAAACTAAAGGAAGACCCAAATATATTCGAGAACCAGCATGTGTACAAAAAGAATATCCGGTATACAATCTTACTGCTGAGGATTATACTAAGGGGTTACAGAGCACCTACGAGCGTCTAGCAGAGCAAACTAACAACGATATGTTCTGGGTTATAGATGCTTTTACACAAATAGATGAGGATTTTGATTTTAGTTATTACCCTACGCAATGGGATAAAAAGAACGTTCATGTATTTCAAAACGATTCTGGAGACTATGTAAACGTACGATTAATACCTAAAAATACATTTTTAGATAACAAATATACTGATAAAGAGATAGCAAATAACAGTTTTGAACATTTAAAACAAATAAATACTATAGCAAGTCTTAAGCCAAAATGGCCAATTATTCATTTGCAGAGTTTAGAACAAAAAGAGTTTATAAACGCAATAAAGGATCAGAAAACCCCCTTTGTTTGGACTATAGACCCAGATGTTAAAGTGAATCAGAGTGTGCTTGACAGTGGTTTTATGCCTAAAATTACTGATGTAAACAAAGTTCATGCATGGCAAAAAACAAATCCCAGAACAGAAAAAGTCCATGCATATGGTGGTTTAAGACTTTGGCCTACACATATAGACCATAGTAATATAAAATCAGAAGATTTAAAACTTAATAGAATAAAGAACATACAATATGTAAAAGAACAAGGTTCTACAAGCATACCTTATGATATAGTGTTCTTATCATACAAAGAAAAGGGTGCAGAAGAAGCCTATGAGCGTCTAAGACAGCAGTTTGATGTTATATGGGTTAAAGATATAGAGGGTATATTTAATGCACACAAAGAGGCATCCAAACAGGTGAATAGCAAAATGTTTTGGGTAGTTGATGCTGATGCAGAAATAACAAACGATTTTAAGTTTGATTATATTCCAGATGTTTATGACGAGGAAGTTGTACATGTATGGGGAAGTAAAAACCCTGTAAACAATCTGGAATATGGTTATGGAGGAGTGAAACTGTTTCCTACGGAAATGGTTAGAAATGCCACTAGTTGGGGGATTGATTTTACAACTGGTTTGAGTAGTAGATTTAAATCTATGCCTCAGATCAGTTGTATAACCAAGTTTAACACTGATGAATTCAGCACATGGAGAGGTGCTTTTAGAGAATGTGTAAAATTAACACTAAACAAAGATTCAGAAAGTGAGCAAAGATTGAATGCATGGATAAACAGTGATACTGATGCGGACTTTGTAGAATTTGCTAGGAGAGGAGCATTAGAGGGGAATCTATTTGCAAAACAAAATGCAAATAATTTAACACAATTGGAAAAAATAAATGACTATGAATGGTTACGAGACAGATTCAATAAATCTTGATACATGGAATAAAGTATCAGAATTTTTAGATGCAGGTTTTTGGCAACCTTCACCTACATTTTTTGAACATGTTATACAACATAAAAACTTATATCCAACAGATGCTTTTAGCAAAGGACAGTTAGCAAGTAAAAGTTGGTTACTAAAAGTGTTATACTCTGTAATACCAGAAGAATTTAAAAAACCCGCGACAAAAAAAGTGTCATACTCTGTAATACCAAATGTTACAATATTGGGCAGTTGGATAGGCACACTTGTAGAACCTTTACATAAAAATTTTAATTTAGAAAGAATATATGGTATAGACTTAGATGCTCATTCCATAGAATTAAGTGAAAAATTAAATCAAAAATATGTTCAAGATGGCTGGAAATATAAAGGTGTGGTTTCTGATATTAATATGCTTAATTGTGATAATATGGAATTTGAAACTGGAGGGGAACTTATAACAGTAAAACCAGATTGGATAATTAATACCAGTTGTGAGCATATGACTACAGAATGGTTTAATAGTATTGATAATGATCAATTAATTATAATGCAAACAAACGATTCTGAAGGATTTGAGGGTCATATTAACACCTGTAAAGATGTAAAAGATATGATGGAAAAATACCCGATGTCTAAAATAGAATATGCTGGTGAATTAAAAACACCAGCATATACACGATTAATGCAAATCGGTTACAAGTAATTAAAACCTAACATTAAAACCTATTTCATAAGAATTCATATTGTTAGAATTTATTTTTGCAGTAGCATAGAACATTTTATAAACATGAGTTAGTGTAAAATTAGTAATTACTTCATCTCTATTGTATTCATACTCTAAAACATTCTGAAAATTTATGTTTGTATCTTCAAATGTATTATAAAAATCAACACCAGTAGATAAAAATGTTTGTCCTAATACAGAATTGTATACATAATTAATATCAGCAAATACACTAAACATATTCATTGATGTACCATTAATTTTTACATCATAACTACTGCCTTCTTCATGAAAGCCTTCAACATCTGTAAACGAAAGTGTGGCTCCGCTCCTTGCAAAAATACCATTATTAAAAACATGTCTAAATTCTGTAAATGTCATAAATGTACTATAGTCAACTTCTGCATGTCCAGTACCGTACCATTTAGTTTTGTTTTTTGCATCTACAGAATTTTGGATATAAGATACACCAAAATGTATTTCGTCATCTTCATAATCTAGTGTAATAAAGCCACCGTTAGAATTACCAGAACTTTGTCCTACAGTTAAACCATATTTGTTAAAGTTATGCGAATAACCAATAAGTTCTGAATTATCAAACTTATTATAAAATAAAGTATTATACATTGTTTGTTTTCTAATATCCTTATATCTTAATAAATCATTATAAACATCATTAAAATAGCCTTTTGGTTTAGTAACTATATCCTGTTGCATTTCTGCAAAAGGAGGGTCTAAAACTTGGAAAAACGTTAAAGTTCGACTTGGAATACCATTAACAGTTTCTTCACTCCACTTATAACCTATAAAATCATACCAATGTTCACCATCTATTTCTACAGGAAAATACGTCAATCCTTTATTGCCAAATTTAGGAAAATCATCATATAATCTAAAAGAGCCATTGTCATTTAAAAGTACATAAGTATCCATACTGCTATCAACAATATCTAAATCTCCATCATGATCAAAATCAATTATAATCAAATCTCCTTCACCATTCCAAAGATTTGGATTTGTAATACCACCATCAGCATATTTTGTTGTGCCATATGTTGAAGTCATATCTGTAAAAGATGTACCACCATTATTTTTAAAGAATTGAATCATTCTGCCTTTATAATATGGATCTCTTCTGGTAGTTGCCATTACAATGTCAATATAACCATCACCATCAAAGTCAAAGGCTTGCATATCATTAGCATTTCCGTTCTCTCCAAAATAATTATTAGGAAGTTCGACCCATGCTCTGTTTCTCCAATCATTATTGCCATCATTAAAAAATACAGCACCAGCACTATTTTCATAGGTTTCACCAAACCCATATTCTCTTGCTAAATGAGGATTAAACCAACCTACAGCAACATCACCAAATCCATCATTATCAAAATCAGCAACTGCGGCGGTTGTAGCCCAAAATAATTCTGTTTGCCCTACATCTTCTGGATTAGGTATTTTAGGAAAGTTTTGATTTGCAGTAAAATTACCTGAACCATCGTTCATTAACATTGCCCATGGAATATATTCTAAGCATGAATCACACGCATTTCCATAACTATAATCAGCAATAGGCAAAAATATATCAGTATCTCCATCACCATCTGCGTCACCAATTGCTGTGTCATGAAAAAATAAAGGTCCTAAGTCTTCATTAAAAAATAACTCGTTAGGCAAATTACTGTGGCTAACATTAACAATTTTTCCGTTATTAGATAACATTAATGATGAACCCAAGAATAAATCTGTTATTCCATCACCATTAAAATCTGCGGTCTGTCCTCCTCTGTGAGAATTACTCCAACCACAATCTCTGTAAGGATCACCATGTTCTGATCTTACATTACTATACCATGGACCACCACCATATAAACAATTTGAACCTTCAAATATTTCGTTTGATAATTTAAAATGCCCGTTGCCATCATTTATAAATGCCATTAACCTTGATTCAGGTATAAATTCTGTATCACCATTTATTAAAGGCATAAGATAAAAATCCATGTGGCCATCACCATTTAAATCAGCCTCCCATATATTAGTATGAGAAGTGAAATGTCTTGGATCAACACTTTCTGCACCACAGTCACTTTCAGGACAACCATTGTGATTACCTGTCACAGTAACTTCAAAAAAGCCATAATCAGCAATTTTAAATTTTTCAGTTGGACTAGGTAACCCAGTTGTAGTAAAATCTGTCATTCCATAAGTTACAACAACAGAATCACTATATCCTTCTATATTAGGATAATATGTGTATGAAAATTCTTCAAATGGAATTCTTTCGTCTGTTGGTGTAGTTCCTGTAGAACCACCACTAGGAGGAGGTGTTGGAGATGCTGTAATACCAGCACTACCACCGCCACTTGCACAACTGGCTAAGCCAATTACTATAACTAATATTGCTACTAAATCAAGAATTTTCTTCAACATGTTTACACCTCCCTCTGAAAGTAAATCCTGGACAACTACATTTACCATCTCTGATAATATAAGTGTTACCATTAGAACCTTTTACAGTAATAACATCACTGTCAAAAGTTTCTTCATATTCTTTTATTAATTCAAATTTCCTATATGACTTGGAAAAGTTTTTCATAGGCTCTTTAAATGTTTTAACAGGAGAATCTATAGTAGGCTGAAAAGCAACTAACTCATTACTACTGTTCACGTGATAGACTCCCTTGTAGGGCCAGTCTGTTGTTTCTTTTAATACTTTAATCATATGTTACTCCTAACAATATAAGTATATTATAGCAAATTTTATAGATTTGTCAACCAAAAAAAAGGGCCTTAAAAAGGCCCTTCCAAATCCTGTGCTCTTAGGTAGGGAGTAACATAGGTAGGCGCACAAGATTTGTTAAACGATATACTTAATATACTTCTTGCTGAAAGCATCTCTAAGATCTTTATCAAGATCTGTTCGTACATTAAATTTAATGTTGTAGTCCTTCATAATAGTTCTAAATAAAAACACTACCATTTCAGGTTCAAAGTTATCGAAACTAAATTTTACAACATTGTTTAATTGTTTTCTGAATGTATCATCTATACCAGTATCCTGATATGCTTCATTCAGTTCATAAGCAAGTCCAACAACTAAACTGTATTTTGCACTAAGTTCAGAACTTACTTTGTTATCTAATTTTTTGGCTTTGCCTTCTAAAACATCTGAAGGATTAGGCAAATGTTTTGCAACCTTTCTGTGTTCTACGAATTTAATCGACATTCCTTCACCAATTGCACCAGCAATTTCAGCCTTTTGTTCAAAACTTTCTGCTGATTCAAAGCCAGGTGCTGTTAGCATTTCACTAACAAAAGTCCAACTTCTTGGGGTAGCAAAAGCCTGTGAACTACTTTTTGCATCAAAGTCAAATAAGTCGCCTTTACTGTATGTTAGATAACCTACAACATCAGGGTGTACATTGTTATTAACAGCCCATTGTTGCCAATCATCAAAGTTCACGTCCATATTAATATGTCTAAACCTGTTAGCCAATGGTGCCGGCATTCTAAATGTAACACCTCTATCAGTCTCTCTGTTACCTGCGGCAACTATTCTGACGTTCTCTGGCAGTCTGTATTGCCCTATTCTTCTGTTTAGCACTAGTTGATAAGCCGCGGCCTGCACACTTGGAGGTGCTGAATTGAGCTCATCTAAGAATAAAACAACATTGTCATACTGACTAGCAAATTCTTCACTAGGAAGATCTGCAGGTGGTGCCCATTCCATTGAGTTTGTTTCTGGGTTTCTAAAAGGATAACCTCTTAGGTCAGTGGGTTCTAATAATGCTAAACGCATATCAATCATTGTAGCATTACCTAAATCACCACTATTAACAATAGACTCAACAAGTTCGGATTTTCCAATTCCTGGAGGTCCCCAAACAAATATTGGTCTGTTTACTTGAAAAGATCTCAGTAAGATAGGTCTTACTTGTGTTGATCTGACTTTTAATGTATCCATAAATTACTCCTTTACCTAATTTATAAGTTTATTATACTACCTTTTTGTGTGTTGTCAAGTTATTTTTTAAAATAATTTGTGTTAAGTTTTATTAGTATAGTATAAAAAAGATATTTGTCAAGTATTATATTTTATCAATAAAAGTATGTATATCGTTGCCGTTTAGTTTGTACCATGCGGCGTCTTCTTTGCAAAATAATACAAGTTTTTTCTTAGTAAAGTAGTAAGGCCACTCCATTTTTTGATCTAAAAACAAGTACATTTTTGGAGTAGGATTAATATCATGGCTAAACTCCCAATGCTCAAAATTTCTTTTTAGTATTTCATTACCCAAAGACGTAAGACGTAAACCTTCAGGTATACCTCTTCTTATTCTGAAATTATTAAAGATAGCATAACCCAATTTATCTTTTGAAGTGTTTTTAAATTGTTCGTAGAATTTAGAATTTTTTGGTAAGTTTGGTATCCTAGAAGAACTCTTTATAAGTCCCTCTGATATAATCTTTTGGATAGATTTAATTATCTTATATTGCAGGGGTTCATTATTTGATGTCATCTTCGCTGATAGGCTCACCAGCAATCAACTTCATAACTTCAAACTCTTCTGTATTAAAAATCTTGTTGAGACGTTCTGCTAGGTTAAAAGCATGACCAGGATTGCTAAAAGATACCTTTTTATATTTAGGGCCTGGATATGAAACAAGTTTATTTAAAACTCGCAAATTAATAGGTTTATTTTGATAAAAGACGCTGTAGATAGCATCCGCACTAAGTACCTGTTCTGCTTTGTATGTCTGTTTGTTTACAGATTCTAATATAATTTCTGGTTTAGGTCTGCTCATGTGTATGTCTCCTAATACACATGTATTTATCATATTTTTAATTAAAACTACTGTTAAAAACTATTGTTTTGGGATACCGGCTTCTATGAATTTGCCTATAGTTTCTATGTCATTTTCAGATAACATACCTGCCTGAGCCCACATTGTTGAACTCATAGTACCTACTTGACCTCTGTTTTTATAGGTTGTTAAACGATCAATTATGTAGTCAGAAGTTTGTCCTGCTAGTTTAGGAAAAGCACCCATGCCCTCTCCATTTTGTCCATGGCATGCGGCACAACCTGCCCATAAACTTCTGATACTGCTAAACTCATCAGCATTAGCAAGTTCTCTTTTTCGTTGTTCTATTTCAACAGTTGTACCATTTACTGCTACATATTGCTCATAGCATTCATCAGTACAAGCACTAACACTGGAAAAGCCACTGTATTCTAAATCAGGATATATTTTAAAACCGAAAAACACACTGATTATAAGTGTGCCTAAAAGTGCCATGCCTAATTCTCTCATTATTTACTTGCTTCTACTAGTGATTCAAACTCTGTATAACCACCAATTTTTTCGCCGTCTACAATAATTTGTGGGAATGTTCTGGCAGTTGGAAATGTTTCAAATAACTCTTCTCTTGTAAAATCTTCGTCTAACATTTTATATGTCAGCTCATATCCTTCCCTTTCTGCTAATGCCTTTGCTTTAACACAAAAAGGACATGCTGGTTTGCTATAAATTTCTACTACTTTACTCATATTGTTACCTTTGGTTTTAAATCCACAGTTGATTCTATATCAAATCCCCCTATAGATTTATCATATTCTATTTGATCGCCTATTTTAATTTTATATCTATCGCCTTTTACATGATACATTTTTAAATAAACATTTGTAGAACCTGTATCTACTATTAGATATCCTTTATCTTTATTTAAAACTGTAATTGTTCCTGTTGACATGCTGTTATTTATTTACACTTACTAATAATTTACACAAAATAAGATCCATTTTATTTTTAAATGTTATGTGTAATGTTTGATTTTCGTACCAATCTTCTTTACTGTAATCCATATTTTCGTGAGGCGTAAAATGCCAACCCCATGGACCTGAAGCAATATTATGTATTTCATTTACTGAAGTCATTGGTAGAGCATTTGTGGTTGTTCTCCACTGATGTTTATAGATTTTGTTGTATCCGCAATCACCAGGAAGTGGTGTTGTGCTGTAATTAAAACTTTCCGCCATCTAATTCTATATTTTTTACTTGTTTTACTTCTGTATCTTTAACTTGCGATAATGCAGAAAGTAACCATTCCACATTTACATTAAATTCTTTATGTCCTGCTTTTTTGAGGTTTTCTAAATGTTGTTTTAATTTAGAAAGATCATCCATTACTTTCTGGCTTTGTTTAACTTTTTAATTTCAATACGGCAATCAATTTCAGTTTTAAAAGGACCAACATAACCATATGTAGCAAGTGTAGAAAACTTAGGACCTTTGGCATGTTTCCATCCTTTTTCAAAGTTAATTCCGTACCAACCTGCGGCATAATATACACTACTGTCAGCAGTTTTTGTATATAAAGGAACCATATCATTATAATCAGGGTGAGAATTATCTAACGGATAAGGTTGTTCGTAATCTACTTCATAACCTTTAATAAAGAATCCTTCATTTACAGTAGTTGGTTCATTTATTTGCTTTGTGAAAAGATGTGCATTGCCAAAATGTTGAACAACGTCTTTTTCATTTTCAAATTTAACAGAATTTCTACCATTAATATAGAAAAACTTTTCCTGTATATCTTTGTTAAGTATCCCAAGTCTTTTATCACCTTGTCTTACTAACCATGCAACATCTGAAATTTGTTGCAATTCCGCTTTATTCTTTTTTATTGCTTTTGCCATATGCTTTCCTTTCCATAATTTTTATCTAAACCAACGATTTCTCCGTCTTTTTTATACAGTTGTCTTAAAGGCACACCATGTGCATCTTTAAATATATCAGGACAAACGTCAGTTCTCATTGCTCTGTATAATGTTTTTCCTTGATCAGGAGTTGTGTAAATCCAACAAGGTTCTGCAGGCCATTCATCACATATTCTTCTAACTGCATGATCTATTTTATCATCTTCAGACGTGTGCATTTAAAAACTCCGCATAGTCTTTAGGATTTTCACTCATTCTTTGTAAATTCCATTTAGCACAAAATTTCATAAAGTGAATTCCTACTTGTGATACAGGCTGTTTATTTACTGCATCAGAAACAATTTGTTTAGATTGTTCTTTAACTTCATCAGGTTGTTTAGTTAAATCTATTAATATTTGATTACGTTCAAAGTCATCTTTTACCCTGTGTTCTACTTCTTCATGATCAACCCATCGTTGTAGCATAAAGTTGTTATAATTAAAACCACCATTATGTCTATCTTCAAATGCTTCTAATATACCTGTCTTATTCTTACTGCCTTTACTTCTTGCACCAGGATATGCACTAAAGATATTATCTGAACTGTCACCTCTGACACATTTTTCAAACAATATAAATTCTGGATCAGGAGGTGGTTTAGGTAATCCTGTTTTCTTATCAACTACAGTTTCACCTGTTTTAGCATTTTTAAATCCTTCTAAACTTACTATCTGATCTGTTGTACCATTGTACTGTTTTACATTGGGTGCCATTAACTGATAAAAGTCACTGTCTGTACTTACAATTACATGATCATCTTCTGGATGTTGTTGTATCCATGTAGCAATTAAATCATCTGCTTCAGCATTTTCCTGTTTAATTACTGACACATTAGTTTTGCCATCAAAAAATTCTATTAGATCGTTGTAAGATTCAAAAAACATTTCATCATCTTCTTGTTCTCTTACACTTCTTTTATCCATTAACACTTTTCTGTTTGCTTTGTAAGGAGCATAAAAATCTTTACGCCAACTACGGCCTTCCAAACAGATAACAACATGAGTACCACTAAAGTCACGCCATGCTTTCTTAATGCTGTTAAACATAATATGCATAGCCATACCCACTCGCATATCAATATCTTTACCTCCGCCTACGTGTTTAGCACGGAAGAACATATTTAAACTGTCAACTAATATAAATGTTTTTTTACTCATTGTTTAATCCTAAACTATCATTTATTATAGCATCGAAAGGCGATTCTTTCAAGTTCTTTTCGCGAATCTTTTCAAAATCCCTAGCAAGGTCATAAGTTAAATAATTTCTAAAATTATTTAAAATATACTCTACTTCACTGGAAGTAAATTCTGCTAATTGTTTTTCAACTATAGGTTCTATAGACTTAACTAGGATCGCTAGTTTCGTCTTCGCCTGTTTGTCCAGGTTCTCGTTTGATGACATCTGTCCTCTCTGTTTCTTCTTGTAAGCCGTAATCTTGATCTGCTATCTCCTGTACTAATACAGTTCTGCAAACATCATTAAACCACTTGTTCACAACGTCTTCATCACTTTTACCAGTATATCCGTTTTCATGTAAAAATTTAACAAAGTGATCATTCCAATCTAATTCCATATATCCTGCTTTTGCATTTTCTGGATTTACATCTAGTTTTAAAACATTAACATATGGCTCTTTTTTAATTTCAGCAACCTTTTTTTCGTATTCTGTTCTACCAAGTTTACCTTGTTTTAATTCAACTTCAGCAACTGCAAGTTCTTTATCTTCGTCTGTTTCAGCATTCAATTCTGCTAATACTTTTTCCAGTTCTTCACCTTCATAATAATATTCTGCTTCTGCTATTGCACGACTTTTACCTTTAAGACCCCAACTGGCGGGCATCATAGTGAATGGTAATTTAGTTTTCTTCGCCATCTTCTTTCTCCTCAATTACTTCTGTTATACTTTTAATTGTACAAGGATACAACGCTCTGCTATTACTAAAACTTACAGGAAGTATTCCATCTCCTTGTGATATAAAACTGGTACTGCCCCAGGTTTTAAATTGCAATCCTGTTGCATAAGGCATATCCCAACATTTATTAAAAAATGTAACATCTACTTGCCTTTTTCTATTTAAAGTCAGTCTAAGTGTTTCAGTTTCCTCTATCCATTTCCAACTTCTAATTGTGTCTACATTTATACTTCTAACTTTTACTTCGTCCTCAGTTACAGGAATACCGTGTTCTGTGTAACCAATAATTTTATCATCAGCAAATATATATGCCATTACTAAAGGCAGACTGATAATAATTGCTATTTTGAGAATATTATCTTGTAACCATTTTTCCATTATGTTCCCCATGCATTGCCAAACAAACTGATATGCAGTCTAGGACTAAATTTATAGCCTGTGTTCATACAAATTTCTGCTACACCTTTTTCTGTTAGTGTTTGCTGTTCTAGTGTAGCACCCTCAGGCATCAAATAAACAGAGTCTAATTGTACACCTGACTCTTTGTAACTGTCAACAAACATATCTACTTCGCTTAAACATTCGTTGTCTCTCACAACAAATTTGTTATATAAAAAACTGTTCTCTACTTCATTCATAGACTTTAATGCTTCTGGAATAAGTGCATCATCTGTGCTTTCACCACTAATACTTAGTTTAGGCGATGTGCTCCATGTTACATGCATATCTTGACTCTGTAAATTAAAATAATTAACTAGCTCACTTTTAACTGCTTGTGTACCATTTGTTTCAAATGTAACATTTTTAAGACCTATTGTTTTACATTTATCTAAAAGTGCTGGCCAAACACGTTGCCACCCTAGTAGCGGTTCACCACCTGTGATCACCAAGTGTATGTCTTCACCGTGTTGGCCAGTGAATGTGCCATTTGGTAACAATGATGTGATGTGATCAAACACTTCATCTACAGATCGAGTTAACTGTAGATGTTTATACTTCATTGCCCAACTGGCACTGGAGTCACACCCAATAGGTGTGACGGGTAGATCTTCTATACTCTTGTATGCTTCAGGATGTTCTTTGTCCGCTTTAGGGTCTAACATATATGGCATTTGATCAGTAGCAATTAAGTTACCTCTAGGTTGTCCAAACCCAGCACACTCAAAGTTGCAACCAAATACTCTAAGGAATACACTAGGCACACCAACAAATCTGCCTTCTCCTTGTACTGAGTAAAATGCTTCGCTATATCTTAATTTCATCTAATTCTAATTTTAATAAGTTATAAACCTTTTCTATACTAATTCGACCATCAATCATATTTTCAAATGCTTCAAATACAATAGAATGTAATTCACTGTTTTCAAATTCTCTGTGACCATTTTTTAAATCTTCATAACACTCAAAAGACAAATTTAAAAAACCTATATCAAATAGTTTGTTAAAATCTTTTTCTGTTTGAGAAAATATTCTGCCATATTGTATTATTTTTAAAAATAAATTGTCTGTAATAGCAACTGTTTGAACTTGAATATCTTCTTCAGTACCAACATTTTTTAACTTCAATCTATCTCTGGAAGAGAAAGTATCTAAATCTGCTACCGCATCTAAACATTCAAATACTTCCTGTTCATCTATAGGATATTTTTTAGTAATACTTTCTAATTCCTGTCTCTCTATAATGCACTCTGTAATTTCTCTAACAGGTACACTAAATTTACCAGTGACTAAATGCCCGTTTCTAGTACTAATCATTATTTGTTACAAGCAAATTCTTGTTGAAGTTTAATATTATCAAAAAATTCTTTTTTAACATCAGGATTTGTAAAGAAGGAACCTTCTAATACAGTTGTTTGTGTTAAACTGCTGGTTGCCATAATGCCTCTGTTCTCACAGCAACCGTGTGTTGCTTGGATATAAACACCTACATTTGTACTACCAGTTGCTTTCATTATCTCTCTAGCAATATCATTACAAAGTTCTTCTTGTAGTGTACCACGTCTAGCACACCATTGTGCTATTCTAGTATACTTACTAAGTCCTATGAGTTTGTCAGCCGCAATAATACCTATATATGCTGTACCACTTACAGGCTGGTGATGATGTGAACAAACACTTTTAAGTTCACTCCTCACAACTAACATACCTCTGTAACCTTCCTCAACTTCATTAGGAAAGGCAGTAGCATTAGGCATAGCATCATATCTGCCACTCATTAACTCATTTATGTACATTTTAGCAAGACGTTTTCCTGTTGCTTGGCTATTAGGATCGTTGCGTCTATCAATTACTAGACTGTCAAGTACAGATTCAAATTTAGGTGTAAGTTCATCTATTAATGCTTCTTTATCACCTTCTTGTAAAAATTCGCTTATGTTATCACTAGCCCAATATTTTCCGTTTGCTTGTTCAATTCTTGCTTTAATTAAGTCGCTTATTGCCATTTTGTTTTTCCTCGATTTTAACTTTAAGATCTTCAATTTCTCTTTTTAAAGTCAGTTTCTCTAACTTCATTTTTTCTAAATCACCGTTATTTAGATAATGAGCATACTCTTCTTCAATTTTCTTGTCTAAATTTCTGTGTATGTCTTCTAAATGTTTTAAGTGATTTGTTAAACTTTCAACACTACTCACTACTTCCACCATTCCTCATAAGGAAATACTACCCAGGGATTATTACCTGCTTCTAATTCTCTACCAACATAATCAACACCACCAAATTTACTTTCTGCTTTACTAAACAGTGTAGCACATCTTACATCATGTGCAAGTGTTGAGGGTGCCTCAATCTCTTCTGAAATTACTTCAAAAATTGCTTTTAAAGTAGACCCTGTGTCATTTATATCGTCTATTACTAAAATATTATCACCTACATGTTTATTGATAATGTGCCTAAGTGTTTTATCATCTTGAATATTACCATCTCTTTGTTGCCATCTTATACCTTCAAAAGGAGCACCAAAGTAATGACTCATCATTACACCTGGGATAAAACCGCCTCTACCAGGACCTATTATTACATCAGGTTTAAATCCATCAACAACCATTTGTTGGATGATACTATTTAGATCTTTTTGTAAATTATCGAATGAATAATATAGTTTTTCCATAATATTAGTATAACAAAATTTTATGTATTGTCAAGTTATTTTATTTTAGATTTTTGATATTCAATTTCATCTGAAACTATCTCACTAATAGTTTTAACAGGTTCCCAACCAAAAGAATTCATTGCTTTGGTTGTATTGGCATCTGTCTTTTCAGGATCTCCAGTTCTTCTAGGCCCTACTGATGTTTGTAATTTTACATCTAATTGTGTCTCTACTTCTGCTAAAACTTCTTTTATACTTTTAGGAGAACCAGCACCTATATTAAATATACCACTGTCCCCTCCATCAAATAAATAATTTAAAGACGCCAAATGTGCCGTTGCTATATCAAATACATGAGTATAATCTCTAACACAGGTACCATCTTTAGTGTCATAATCATCACCATTTATAACAAATTCTTCATTCTTTAATGCTTTGTCCACTAGTATTGGAACTAAATGTTCTTTAGGTTCTAACTGATATCCTAAACCTTCATAACTACCAGCGGCATTAAAATATCTAAGACTTGTATAATTAAAATCATATGCATTAGAAAAGTCTTCTAGTGTTTCTTCAATCATTCTTTTACTTCTGCCATATGGTGTTTTTGGTTGTGTAGGATCAACTTCACTATTTAATAATGATTTGGAATCACCATATACACTACTTGAACTACTGAAAACAAAATATTTTACACCAGTTTCAATTGCAAATTTTAATAAAGATATAGAGTTAGCAACATTATTAAAATAAGTTGATGAAGGGTCTTGTAAACTTTTAGGTACACTATGATCAGCGGCCAAATGTATAATTGCATCTGGTTTTGTTAATTCTAAAATACCTTTTAATTGATGGTTGTCAATATCAAAAGGATACTGTGTTACACCTTCTAATTTTCTTTTTGTTCTATCTATATTAATTACATTATAACCGCTATCAACAAGTAATTTACAAGTAATACTACCTATAAAACCACTGCCGCCAGTAACTAAAATTGTTTTTTGCTCTTCCATAATTTATCCTTTTATTACCTCGTAAAGTGTTTTGCCATTAAAAAATGTATCTAACATTTGTACTTGTTCAGTACACTTTCCCTCAAGGTCACTACCTAGTAGATTATCTAAAAATTCTACTACATTGTGTTTGTTTTCCAAGTAACTGAACCAATTTTCTGTCCATTCACTTGGATATTTAAAGTCATTCAGATACATCTCTGAATAACTTAGTCTGTCTGGTACCATTGGTACTGAACCTACCAATGCACCTTCATAGCAACTAATACCTAATGTTTCTTGCTGATTAGCACTAAACACGACCTTACTTCTGCTTAACAGCATATGATATTCGTCTTTAGTAAGATTTTTTTCTTGTGCAACAACAAAATCAACATCAGTAAATTCTTTTGCTAAATCTTTAAATATATCTAATTGCTTTTCAGGAGCAATTCTATGTGGGAATAAGACCAAATCCATCTTGTTAGTTGGAATGTCAAATTCTCGTAAAAGAGGTTCCATATATTCCATAGGCCATCCTACTTGATGTATTTTAGATTGGTCTACATTTGGAAATGCTTCTAAGAACATGTTTATATGGAATCGTGTAGCAAAAAAGTTATGATCAAAAACATTAAACATACTCTCTTCTGCTTGCCTTACCCAAGGAGCATCGCCAATCAATCTTCCTAAAAAGTCTGCTGGATCATAACTACCGGCATGCCACATTCCTCCAATTTTGATGTTGACACCCAACAGCTCTGCCATGTACTTTAATTGTATAACTGTTGGGTTCCACGCATCTGTATACAGAAAATAATCACCATCTTGCACTTTTCCATCTGCAAACATTTGACTAATAGTCTTTAATTGTTCACTCTTCCAATAGTTAGTGCCACTAAAGTTAAGAAAAGCACCTGGTGTAGTATCTTGTGGAGCATCTTCAGGACCTGTAATAACTACAACATCTAGCCCAGCAGATTCCATTTGCCTAGGCAAATGTTCCTTCCACTGAGCAGTGTATCTAGTTTCAACTGGTTCTAACTCTACAATATATACTGTCATTTTTTATTTTCGTCTAATCCACCATAATCTACAGTATGAGTAATTTCGTCATCAAGACCTTGTGCATAATCCTGTAACTTGTCAGCCTCTTCCTTGGATATAGGTTTAGGTTGTTTTGAAAAATTCTTAACTTCTTTTTCCGTCATTACATTGAGTTTTTCTTGTCTTGAATTTCAGCACGTCTAACTTTAGTTAGTTTACTAATTTCCATAAGAGCCTTTCTTGCTCTTGCGGCTGATGCCTTAACTCCATTAATCTCAAATTTATCTTGCTCTGCTTGATATTCTTCCATTAATGCTTTTAGTTTTAAATGTGTTTCCATTTATTTCTCCTTTATTTTAAACTTTCGAATACATCTGCTATTGCGTCTGTATCCTCAAAACTTGGACCATCCAGATCTTCTACTGGATATTCCATTTCGCAACCGTTTTCATTATCTTCGGCTACCGAAATCTTTATGTATCTACCAGGGTATCTATCCTGAATTTGTTGTGCTAGATCATCTGCAATCATTTCGCACGATTTAAAGTCTAGTTGGATAATTCCATCACCATAAAGGCTTTCCAACCATCTTTTAAACTGTATAAATTCTATTTCTCTATCTGCATGATAGATTTCAATCCACACTTTAAAGTGAAAGATGTGTCTATGTGGATATCCTAAAAAACTAACATCATATTCGTCGCCAGTTGCTAGTTTAGGATCTTCTAGTGCCGCAGGATATTTGTGAATACCTTCTTTACTAAATGTTACCCAAATACTTCTCATACAATTCTCCTTACACTATGTTTGTTGCTTGTGGTCCTTTCGCACCTTCAACAACATCATATGTAACTGCTTGATCTTCTTGTAAGGACTTATATCCGTCACCTGCTATTGCTGTATGATGTGCGAACACATCTTTACTGCCATCGTCTGGTGCTATAAATCCAAATCCTTTACCTGAATCAAACCATTTTACTTTTCCTGTCGCCATTCTATTTTCCTCTTTTTGAAGTCTTACCTTCGTTATTAAATTCTAAAGGTACTTCCTTCAAAACTACATGTCCATATGGACAATGTTCTTTCATAATTTTTCCTTATTCTCAACTGTCAATTCTAAACCACCATATACAAACCATTCAGTATCTTCATAAGTCCAACCTGCTCCTTCTAATCCCCAATGTCCTTCATTGTCTAAAACTTCTTCCGCTTCTTCCACAAGTTCAGCATCAGCAGGGTCTATAAATTCCCAATCGTTAGTGTGTCCTTGTCCTGATTGTACTAATTCCCATTCATAATACATGTTCATATCTATAGAATCATCATCTAACGGTGGCAAATGATCATCAAACTCTGCAGGGTCTCCTATGTAAACCCATTCACCACCTGTGTAACCTTCTGTGTAAGAAAATACAGTACCGTCTTTAATGTAGGTAACTCTTTCTACTAAACTTTTTTTGCTTTTAGGTCTTAAAATATATGTTTTTTCACTCATCATACCAATCCATACATACTACCACACAACCTGTAAGGTAGAACTTTATTAAAACAAGACCTAAGGCAACTAATGATAGAGCAACTACCATTCTGTCCTCAGGACTTTCACTTGTTAAAATCTTTTTTATTCTTTCTAGCATCTTCTTTTTCAAGTTCCCATTCGCTTAATTTCCAAGCACCAACACAAAGAAATGTCATTACACAGATAAATGCAATAATATTTGCTATCTGGTTTTCTCTTAAATAATCAGCAACAAATTCCATTAAGTGTTATCTCCATCAGTGTATTTTGTACTAGCCTTGTCAAAGGGTCTATCATAATAATCAGTAATTCCTGCACGTTGTCTGGCTTTCTTTTCACTAACTAAAATACTACTACCAACTGCAAAAACAAATGCTCCTGCAACTAACAATATTCCAACTATAAAACTAATTACTTCTTCCATTTGGGTCCTCCAAAATATCATGTGGTGAATTTAATTCAGACATCATAAC
>Ga0255761_10000574_pt1 | contig 34360 bp, 31 predicted proteins | sample 071ome_29_FD_179961 | JGI IMG/M metagenome (GOLD analysis project Ga0255761, IMG submission 179961) | Coastal salt marsh microbial communities from the Groves Creek Marsh, Skidaway Island, Georgia - 071407BT metaG (version 2) | ecosystem: Environmental > Aquatic > Marine > Intertidal zone >... | reverse complement strand
GAGCCATTTACACTTCTGATTTAAATTTTGTAACCGTAAGGGCGAGGATCCAACCCTAATCTACGCCGGAACCATAAGTGCTACCTCCGGAGCTGGCCTCACTACTGGTGAGGCAGACGGAATAATAATAGACGACCCAAGTTTATCTGCAGCATTTCTAGCGCTCACTGACTCAGAGCTAGATGATTATCTTAGGGGAAAATTAATAAAATTTACAGCCCCAGGTACTGGTGGCACCATTGCTGCTGAACAATATGGAATAATATCCACAGTTCATTCAAAGCAATATATAGTTGTCAGCCAGGATACAGCGAGTTCTAGCTTTAGATTTCCGGGGCCTAGTGGAACCTATGAAATACTCGACTGGGTAACAGAATTTTCTTTTCCATATGGCGCTGCAAACACCCTTTCATCTTGTTCTAGCTCTAAGTTTGAATCTTTAAAATTTACAATCGGGACAGCTGGTGGCTTTACAAATTGCTTTCTATTTTGCACTGATACCAGCAAAATAGAGTTTGTAAGGTGTAGGCTTGAATTATCATCAATAATTGCAGGAAGGGGTGGGTCAATATTCTTAACCACTTCTTCTATAGCTAATAAGGGATACGGATTTAGTGACCATGGAATGGTTTCGGCCATCACCCAAGGCATTATTAAAATTCAAAATGGCACCCTTGTTGACGGCGTAAATTCTGGAGGAACTGCGGATTGGGTTTCCGCCCTATCACTTGGGCTTATCGAAAGTCGTGGTGAAGTTTCATTTCGAGAAATAGGGACAAATACTGGCGAAGGAATAACTATTAGAGGGGGCAGTATTGTTACTCTAAGTAATCGTCAAGGCAACACGTTTAATATATGGAGGTTTATTGCAGGCTCTCAGGGAGACAATTGCCTTGGTGGAGTAGTGGCCAATAATCTTAATGAAGGCTGGGGCTGGGCCCCTATAGACCTCCCAGATTTACACGGTGATATTAATGCTTCATATTCTGTTGTAGCAGAGGGAAATGCGAAAATCAGACTTGGGCAAAATTCTACTGTAGCTGACTCGACTGGAATTTGCACAGTTAGTGCTAATGGCGGAAGTAATCCTATAGCCCAGTACAAGGACGGAACCTATATAGAAGGCGGCTCTCCATCTCCATTTGGGTTTGGTCCAGCTTTAAATAGAACCGTTATAAACTCAGATACTACATTGGGCATGGAACATTATCTTTTGGGCTGCAAAACATCAGCGGGCCCTATAATATTGACGCTTCCGGAGGCATCCACTGTATTCGGAGAAACAACATATATTATCAAGGATGAAGATGGTCAGGCGCCTACTAATAATATAACAGTTAGAACAAGCGGAACTAATACGTTAGATGGCTTTGGAACAAGTGATTTGCTTATAACAAAAGCATATACATCTATACAATTATATACCGATGGCTCTAGTGCTTGGTATATAATATAGGAGAATACAAATGGCTTATTTACCACCAACTAGAAGTGATATCATCGATGCTGATGTAGCTGGGCTAAGTCCGGCGGTAGCCCTTACCGTAAATGATACATATGTTTATCAGACAGATTTTACTGATGTAATCGATTACTCCGACTGCATTTGGCACATCAGCATAAATGGAGGGGTGCCACAAACTGTTACAAAAATAACAGTATTGATCGAATGGTCTGGCGATGGATTAGCTTTTACCACCAAGTACTCACAGGGCAGCGAATCAATATCATCTGGTATATCAACTTTATCTAAATATGAGGCCGAATTTGATGTTACATCAAACTTTGTTCTTCCGGCAATATCACTTCCTGTTGCCGGGCCATATGTTAGAATTGCTATAAAGGCTGACAACACATCTACAAACCCAACTGTTTGGGCTAAAGTCTGGAGGAAGGCATGAAATGGAATTTATATGATACACCTTGTTTCACGAACGCTGACGGAGCCAAGACTCCCGGTCATGACAACGGTTCTGAGGTGGTTGAGGACACGACCTGCTTCGTACCGATGGTGCGTGCAAATCTCGACAAGGACCGGGGCCGCTTCATTGTCCTGCTCCCTGACTCGGTGACTTCGGTGCCCGACTCTTGGGTGCTCAAGACACGGGACGAGATCCAAACGCAATACGGCGCAGGAAGCGAGTACGACTTGCAGCCCTTGCCTTCGTGGGGTGCATGATGGCTATGGTCTGGTCATGGGCCTTCGGAAACGAAACCGAGGCCGACCTGGAGAGTATCGGTTTTGACCTGTCGTCGTTCGCGTTTTCGGGAGCAGGCGCGGCGTGGACTGCGGAATCTACTTCGGTGGACCCGCTGAACGCTTACACGTACTCGGGTGCTGTTGCTCCCCGTTACAGCTTGGGGGCAGACACGGACGGCGGCAATACCAGTTCAGAGGCTACGCTGATATTGCCGGGGGCCGCATACCCCGGAGACGGAACTGGGGCGACGGCAAAGGGAATCTTCGCGTTCGCCTACCGTGCTACAAACGCATCGGTGTTCCAGAGAGGCCCGAGGCTCCTAGAGGTTCTGACAACGTACTCTACCAACGCTTGCTACATTCGGACGACGGCTTCTTCGGGGGCGATCAGCCTCTACTTAGACAACGCGTTCAAGGGCACGTCAACTCCGGTTGATGCGGGGAACTGGAACTACATCGCGTTGGTCTTCGACATGACGACAACAACGTTCTCTGGGTCTCTCTACGTCAATGGGGCGCTAGAGGCGTCCGGTACGCAGGGGACGTTCGGTACAGGCGGCATCAATTTGTTGAGGCTTAGGAATACGCAGTACGGAAGCGGCGGTGCGACAAGTCTGTTCGGTCAGTTCATCACCTACGACGACCCGGTGGCAGACCTTGCAGACGCGGTAAGTCCCGACAACTTCGTGACCCGTGTGGTTCCAACCGTTAACGGATCTACGACCGGGCTTTGGACTGCTACCGGTGCCGCGAGCTTGGCCTTGGCAGTGAGCCCTCCCATCGATAACACGACCTACGCAGGTATCGCTTCTCCCTCTCCGGGCGACCGATTTGACGTAGATGCCGGGTCCAATCTCCAGACGTTGCTCGGGATCAACCCGTCCTCGATTAAGGGTGCGACGGTCCACAGCGTCAGCTTGGCTACAGCGGGGACCGCGAAGATCGGCATCGGCGAGGGCGGCTCTGAGTTGCTTGCCCCTGCTGATCCGATCCAAACGGGTGACACCTACATCGCCCAGAGTTACCCGAACAACCCGAACGGATCGACGCAGGCAACCGGGACGATAGAGATCACGGGAGCCGTGTCGGCTGCGGCTGGGGATAATGTAACAATCAATGGCATCACGTTGACCACAGTGAGTGGAGCACGAACCCCAGGCTCGGATGACTTCAGCACATCTGGGACAACTACGGATATTCGCGACGACCTCTTGGCCGCGATCAATGACCCACTGAACTCGTTTACCGAGATCGTGGAGGGGGTCTCAGTCACTATACTAGGAAATCCGGGGATCACACTGACTGCTACTGCGAACTACTCGGGTACTGCCGGGAACTCGATCACTCTTGCAGAGTCTACCGGAGGAGCACGGATCTCTGTGAGTGGGGCCACCCTCTCTAGCGGGACTGATAGCGCATGGGTAGGCGCAGACCAGCCTATCCTCATTTACGAAATCGGCACGGTGTAGGGAGGTTGGAATGCACAGATCTTGGTTTATAGCGCCCATCGTAAGCGTTGACGAGGGCGAGGACAGTGACGGCAACTGGGTCGTTGGCTACAGCGGCCCCGGAAGCTCGGGTGCTCCATACAGTCCTCCACGGATGATTTGTAAGGCATACCAACCCACAGACGTGCTTGTTGGCCTCCCCTTGGGAACGCCCGCCCCGACTGACTGGGCATCCCAGACGGTCGATGAGGCGGTGTCTCACTTCACGAGTGTCATGGGTCGAGCGCCGAACCCCGGGGAGGTGGAGTGATGGCCAGAGTTGTTTACGCGATTGAGGAGATTGCTGGCACAAGCTCGATCACGGCTACCAGTTCCGGGTGGACGGGCACCTGTGCTTTCAGACCCGCAGGTGGGTCTATCCCCCCCCGCTCCGACTCCAACGGGTTTGGAGGTAGTTACTTCATCGCTGGGAATACCGGAGGCGAAACCTGCATCAGTCCTGCAATACCCGTCCCGACCAGACACGTTTACTTGAAGGGGGGGTTCTACGCTACAAGCACTGGAAACCTCTCCGAAGGACAGCTTCAGTGCTACGATGCCTTGGCGACATCGCAGATTAGATTTGACCTCAGCCGTGGGAATGCTGTTGAGGTTCTTGTTGGTGGCGTTCTATTGGGCACGGGCGCGACTGCCTTGCCTGCTGACAGATGGGTTTTGTTTGAGGCGGAGGTCCTGATTGATGGGGCAGTTGGGTATGTCAAGGTCTGGATCGATGGCTCCCTTGACTTTGACTCGGGGGCGACCTCAATCGTAGCCAACGACTTGACGAACTTCGGGTTCAATACGACCGGCAACACATTCACAGGCAATGAGGCTTGGGACGACATTGGAGTGAATACCATCACGCTGCGGTACGACGGCGGAACAGGCGGAACACCGGCAACGCTAGGAACGCTGACTTCGGCTGGCGGCACCACGGCTTTGATCATGGGCTTTGAGGGAGACGCTGCTTCTGGCGTTTTGACTATTGCAGCACCCTCCGGGTCGTTTGTGGATGGCGAGGTCATCACGGATACGGGCACGTTCTCGGCCAGTGTCGATGCCCCAACTGCGGCGTTTATCGATGGCTTGGAGCCGAATAGCGGGAGGATGCTCAATGAGTACATCACCGCTGTAAAGCCAAACGCAGACGTGGCGGGCCAGATCAACTTGACCCCCACCGGGTCTGGAAACAACTTCGACAACGTAAATGACGTGCCCCCGAACACGGCGACGTTCAATACGGCGTCTGTTGCAGGAGACTATGACCTGTATGCAACGGACGCATCGACAGCGCTTGACCCTTCAATGAACATCTCGTCGGTGTTCACGGCTGCACAATGGCAATCTTCTCTGACCGGCATCAACGGAGGGGAAATGCTGATAGCGACATCCACGCCGACCATCTACAGCACGGAAAGATACGCCTTGCCTTCGTCCTCTGTCGTGAATGTATATGGCTGGGAAGTAAGACCTGATACTGGAGCGGCGTGGGACTACGCATCGCTTACTGCGGACCTCCTTTACATCGGTGTGAGACTGGTTCTCTGATATGGCAGCAGGAGACGATACCTCCTCCAACCTTCTGTTGGTAGGCCACCAACCGTCAGACGAAGGCAGGTCGTCAAACAACCTTCTGTTGGTAGGCCACCAACCGTCAGACGAAGGCAGGGTGTCAAGCAGCTTGCTTCTGGTGGGGTGGGTAGAGCCGTTCCCGGAGACAGATGTATCCGGGCTATGGTCAACCTTCGTCCACTCCGCTGAAGGGCCTTCTGAAGTCAGTGGGTTATGGTCAACTTTCGTTCACTCGGCAGAAGGGCCTTCTGAGGTCAGCGGGTTGTGGTCAACTTTCGTTCACTCGGCAGAAGGGCCTACCGAGGTTTCTGGTCTCTGGACCACGTTCACCCATACGGTCCCGCCGATAACGGCCATCATCAGCAACACCCCCGGTGCGGGAACTGTGGGCACGCCCTTTACGTTCATAGGTTCAAGCAGCATCGGTCTAATTTACTCGTGGACATTCACCAGTAAGCCACCCGGCTCTTTCGTAGGAGAGCCAGTTCCGTTCCCCGACAACGGGGTGACCACCCCTATCGACATGACCGACAACGAGGGGCTTTGGCACTTCGAGGGCAATGCGAACGACACCTCCGGTAACGCTCGGAATGGGACGGTGACGGGAGCTACCCTCGTGCCGGGCTACGTTGAAACGCAGGCGTACCAGTTCGGCGTAAGCGACTACATCGACTTCGGTGCGGCCAGCGCCTTCCTCGCTGCCCCAGACGACTTCTCGATCTCCATCTGGATCAAGGGGGACGCCGGATGGACTCCAGTAAACTACGATGCGGTGCTGGGCTTCTCCAACGCCTTCACTTGGAGTCAGGGCGTCGGGCTCTATTTCACGAACGCCAATACGCTGCGGGTCTTCGTGGGAGCCTACAACGGGTTCTTTACCGAAGGGACGCTCGGCACCGTAAGCGACTGGAACCACGTTGCGATCACCTACATCAGCGGCACTCTGCGTCTTTACATCAATGGCGTGGAGGCGTCGAACAACACGGGCGGTAGCACCCTCACGGGCCTGACCGACCAGTTGCAGGTGGGCCGTCTCGGGACATACGGGAATCTTGAGGCGACTCTGGACGAGTTTGCCATCTGGAGTCGCGGCCTGTCTCCCACAGAGGTTGCAGACATTTATGCTCTCCAGAACGTCACGCTGGTCACCGATGCAGCCGATTTCACCTTCACGCCCGACCTTAATGGGACGTATGACGTTCAGCTTGAGGTGAGCGGCAATGATGGATCCGGGTTCTCGACGGACACGGATACTGGAACGCTAGTTGTGTCGGCCGCATCTTCTGGTATTGTTAAATTAATTGGCGAGGATCTGCGTCCATTGATCGGCTTGTTTGCAAGTAGAAAGAAAAGAAGTAGCTAAATATTTTTGGTATAAATACTATTATATTTAAAATATCAAAAAATAGAAATATTCCATCTAAATATTTGTATCATAAATAAAAAACAAAACTATTATTTTTCGGTCCTAAGTTATGGCAAGTAATTTCAATATAAATAAAATCACATTAGATAATAACTCTGAGTCTGCAGAGATTTTAATTGGCAATACGGCCCCCACTGTTGGTCCTATATCCGCAGATCCCGGAAGCTTATTTATTGTGGCAAATCCTGCTGGATCATCACTTTACATAAATACATCTGCTACAACTCCGGGTACAACGTGGACTTTATTTGGACTTGCTGGCGCAGGCGGTGATCACCAGACTTTAGCAAATCTAGCTTGGACATCAAGTCTTCATACCGGAACTCCGGGGGCAATTGCAGCCTTTAACGGAACCGGAGTGGGTGTAGACCTAACCGGCCTAGCGGGACAAATACTTTACCATGATGGCTCAGCCTGGGTGGTGTTGGCTGCAGGGTCAGCAGGTGAGGTGCTTGAGATTAATGGTTCAGGGCTGCCATCTTGGGCTGCTCCATCCAGCGGTACAGTGACAGATCTTCAAACCGCCTATGACGGCGGTAACGCTATCGTGACAACATCTGCCACGGATATTGACTTCACACTCTCCGCAGCGGGGGGAGGCTTTACTGTCAACGGTGATGGTGCTGTGTCTTTCGGGGCAACGACCGAGGTTGCATCATTCGTTGCGGATTCTTCTGGGTTCATGACCCTTCAGAGCCGCGACGACACCTTGCTCTGGATGCAGGCGAACGATATCGTAGACAAAACCCTGACGATCTCAGCGACCAATGCGCATCCCACGGGTGAGGGTCGAATCAGCATCTCGTCTGACTCTCAAGTGGACATTACAGACGGCATCGGAACGCTGACGCTTGATGGAGGTGCGCTGTCCGAGGCAGGCATGACTTCTGTTGACTTATCCCCCTCTGGTGCAGTTGATCTCGTCGCGGGCGCTGCTTCGCAGCTCACCACGTCAGCGGGTGTCTTAACTCTTGATGGTGCTGATGGCATTAACATACAGGGCAATGCTGCAGAAATTGATCTAACTACTGCTGGCCCTGTAGATATTAACTCAGGCGCCGGGACCTGGGATGCAAGCACCCTGGATATAACGGCCACTTCCACTGTTGATGTAACCGGCACTGTGGTTGCTGTAGATTCGACCGCTGGCGATATTACCCTGGACGCAGTAGGTGGAGGCATTTCGCTGGATGGAGCGGCGGCATCTAACTTTACAACTTCAGCAGGTGCCCTGACCCTCGATGGCAATGGTGGAGTAAATATAGCTGGGAATACCTCTGAGGTAGACATCACTACGACTGGCGCTGTTGACGTAAATGCAGGTATAGTAACAGTTGATTCAACGAGTTCTATTTCAATTGACGCAGCAGCAGCTTCAAACTTTACAACATCAGTCGGTGCCGTTACTATCAATGGCGCTGATGGAATTAATATAGAAGGTAATTCCTCGGAAATAGATTTAACCACTACTGGTGCCGTTGACATAAACGCAGGAACAGTTGAGATAGATTCATCAAGCACCTTTAGTATAGACGGTGTTGGGGCGTCTAATGTTACTACAGATGGTGGCAGCCTAACACTAAGCACCACAACTTCCGGTGCGATTATATTATCTTCTTCGAATAATATAGACATTGATGCAGTCAATGGAGTTACTGTAGACGGCAGTGGAGCTTCAAGCTTTACTGTAGATAGTGGTAACTTAACTATTAGCACTACTAATTCTGGCACAGTAGTGCTGCAAGGCATTGATCCAGTTGAGATAAATAGGGTTAGTGGACTTAATACAGAAATTGTTAAGTTAACTCAAACTACTGGTGGTTCAAATTTTGGTATATTTGCAGGTACAGCAGATCCTTCCGGAATTGTAACGGCAGATGCAGGAGACTTATTCATAAGAGTAGCCGGCTCTTCTTCAGAGATGTATCAAAATACATCATCGCCTTCCGGAACTACATGGAGTAAGTTTGCCATAGGAGTAGATCTTCAGGCTGCATATTTAGCCGGAAATACAATTACAACCTCTGCTGCAGAAGGATCTGTTATAATTTCTGGCGATCAGACTTTACAGGTAACCACATCTGCAGGACTAGATGTAGATACTATTGCAGATTTTGATGTAACTCAATTTGATGTTCAAATGACTGGCACCAATGGATTCTCAATAGATGGAACTGATGCATCAAATGTTACAGCAGATAGTGGGAACCTAACTTTAAGCACCACAACTTCCGGTGAAGTTTTAATTGATGGGGTCGATGGAGTTGAGGTTAACAGCTCTGCTGGCGCCATTGATATTGGGAATGATGTCGATAATGGTGACATAAATATTGGCACAGGCACTACAGCCGGCAGAACAATTACTTTGGGTAATAATACCGGAACTACCAATTTAGCTTTAGAGGCTGGAACTGGCGGCGTTTTAATAGACTCCCCAATTACCACGCTAACTGGAAATTTAGATCTTAGCCTTAATAATATTCAGAATGTTGATAACATAACTGCCAATTCAGGAACTTTCAACAGTTATACGGCAACTCGCGGTCAGATATTCTATGCTAAAAATGCAACAGATCCACTCGCAGATATCGGAGAGATGGCAGCCTATCTTCATCCAATAGGCAGAACATCCGGAGGTACATTATCAAAAACATATGATGCAATAGGCGACAGAAGCTCTATATTTAATAATACAGATGGATCTGTTGCTGGTGCTGTATTTACTATTCCAACTATATCTGATACAAATGCTTCAGTAACTGATTTGGGAACGAAAGTTGCTTCTGTTGGTCAAAACTTTTTATCTGATATAACAAATTCTGGAAGCACATTATATCGCCCTGAGTACCCAACAACAATATCTTTTCAGTTTGATTCCGGCTCAGGTACAGTTAGCAACTCTCCAGATTTACTAACTGATGGTACAAAAGACTTTTTAACTTCTATACCAAATGATGGAGGTGTCCCAGACTATGATACAGTAGTGAGGATTTCTGGAGTAGATTATGAAGTAACGGCAATAAATAGCTCAACCGAACTTGCGCTTGGTAGCGCTCCAACTCCAGGTGCGGCCTCATATGAGGTTAATCTTGGTTATGATCCAATAATTATAAAAGTAATAAGTAATGAAATTCTTGAAATCGCCCCGGCTACACCGGCTCCAGTTAGAGAAAATCTAACTTATACAATTAATCGCGAACCATTTTTAGCCAGCATACCAAATAGCGGAGTGGGAACTGCCCCAACCTATCTCACAAAAGTCTCTCTTTTAACTGTCTCCGGAACAAGCGGAGCAGTGCTTTCCCCGGGATCCACATTCTTCGACGGGGGCGCTGCGTTCTTAACAACAATACCAAACGGCGGCGCTGGCACAGCACCCACTTATGATACAGAAATATTTGTTGATGGCGAAGGGCCGTATACAGTACAGTTGGTTAACTCTGATCAGCAACTGACATTGGCTACAAATGCTATAATTAGTTCTCCTGTAAATTATTCAATATATGTTTCTTATCCAGTTTCTACAGTAGATTCAGATACTCAGCTAACTCTTGCTGCGAGCCCTACAGTTACTGGATCAGGCCTTACTTATGACATCTTTGAGGAAGCCAGCATATCAGATGATTTAAGGAAAATAGATGTAAGCTTCGGCGTTGGCTTCACCATGATTGCGGTTGGATTTTCCACCCACGCCATTGTGGAGTTAAATATTCCTCCGTTTAGAAGGCAGCTAATTCCAGCAGAAGATGATTTATACGTTTACTATAATAGATTTGGACAATATCAAACAAACTCTTTATTACCATCAAATAGAACCAACATTATTTTAGGAAGAGTTATCACAGATGCAAATGAGGTTGCTTATATTGAAGATTCTCGCCTCAATGCTCACCATATGACAAACTATCATGATAATATGTTCCGCAATGCAATTGGTGCAGTAGTATCTTCTGGTGGCATAATATACAAGGAGTCTGGTGCTGGTACAATAGCGATTGACGCGGTGGTTGGTACAGGTTATGTTGATGCCATTGGGGTTCCAACCACTGGCGGTACAGGCTCTGGGTTAACCGTAGATATAACAACAAGTGGTGGTGACATAACAGGGGCAGTCATTAATAGCCCCGGAATTAATTACACTGCAGGCGACTCAATCACAATCGACCAAAGTGGATATGTTACTGCCATTCCGGCTGGTCCGGCCTCTGGGGGATCAGGGTATACAAACGCAACTAATGTGCCAACCACTGGCGGTACAGGCTCTGGGTTAACCGTAGATATAACCACAGTTACTGGTGGCGTTATATCTTCTTTGGCAATCAACAACCCTGGTGCCGGATACACTTTGGGAGACACTTTTTCAATTATACAACCTGGGGGCAGCGGTGGTCAGGGAACCGTGTCAACTGTTTCCACAGCCTCTAATACTGAAACATTTACAATTAGCGATTTAAACGATTTAGAATTAAGCATAACGGCCTGTGAATACTATTATTCTACAAGTAATTTGGAGCTATCTTCGGCCAGAAGCATACTGTGGGATGCTTATTATTATGATTCTACTTCTACATACTTTAGCTATGCAGTAACTCCTGACCAAGACCAAATAGACATTAATTATGATGACGGCTCTGGAACCTTGGCAACGGTGCCTGTTTCTGAATATAAAAAAGACCTTATTCTTGGCATTGAGACAAGAAACGGAGATAATCTTTATATTCTAGTTTATTCTACTGCCACATATGGGACTCAGGCTGAGGCGGAGTTGGCAGCGCTCCCTTCTGTTCCGACCTTTGCTGTAAATACCTTTATACGCCTAGCCTCTATTGTTACTGAAAATGTTGGAGGCAGCCCAGTCATAAGAAGCATTTTAGATGAAAGGCCAAGAATTGGATTTGCTAGCGATACCGTTTCTCAACTTGTTAATGTTAACCACAGCCAACTTGTAAACCTTGGAAATGATGATCATACCCAGTATCTCTTAGTAGATGGAACTAGATCTATGACTGGATCTTTGTCCCTGGCGGATCTGTCGCCAAATATTGAAAATTCTGGAGCTTCTGGTATTACAATAAGTTCATCATCTGGCGATATAACTATAGATGGAGCGGATAGCGTTGTTATTGATGGTGCAGAGGCTGTATCAGACGCCGTAAGAATAAACGCTTCTGACGCAGCAGGGGGAATTGATATAGACGCCGGTACTGGTGGTATAGATATTTTAACTACCGGGCCTTTAACCGCTGATTCTTCAGGTCAAATAACCATAGGTGGCACAAATACTTCTGCACCAGAAGTTAGGGTAAATGCTGGAGCTAACTCGGAAATTGTAACTCTGACACAAGCAGGAACAGGTGGAGAATCATTCGGAATATACGCTGGAACAACTAGTCCAAATTTGTCTGTAAACGCAGATGCTGGCTCCTTATTTGTCAGAGATACCGGGTCTGGTGCGGAACTTTATCAAAATATCTCAACCGGCGGATCTGGCACTGATTGGTCTTTATTTAGTGGTGGCGGCACCCTAACTGGTAACACTATTTGGGTAGATGCAGTTAATGGAGATGATCCATCCGGAGTAAGGGGCGAAATTACATCGCCATTTTTAACAATATCTGCCGCAATCGCTGCAAGCTCTCCTGGTGATACGATACAATTACTCCCCGGATCATATCCAGAAGATGGCCTAAACATAACTGGAATATCATTAATTGCTGTTGGTGGATGGGAGCATACGGTCGTTGGTCCAGCATCAGGATCGGCTACAGATGATGTTATTATTCTTGGAGCATTTGGATACATAGAGGGAATTTCCTTTAATATACCCTCGACCTCTGGTACACCCTCTTCTGGTGGTGCAACACGCGAATTTGCCGCTATTTTTTGCAACCAGCTATCTGGCACGAACTCCATATATAACATAGCCTTGTATGGCAATGGCAGCACTGCAAATGGAGAAGGAATATATAGATCTGGCGGCGGCAAAACTATTGGCCAAAATATACGAGTTGAGGGCGGAGGAATATCAAGCTGCCTAAAAGTTGATCAGGGCGTTTTAGCACTTGAAGGCATACACGTTCCACAGTCTGTTGGAGCTATAACAAATACTCTTTTAGTCACTACCAATACATACTCAGCCTCGCCCGCCACCGCTGCTGGGCGAGCCCAAATGGTCGGGTTTAATGTTGGAAACTCAAATGTAACAAATGCAGTTAGAATTGATTCTGGAACAAGCTCATCGATTTCGCCTGTAGCGCTAATTTTTACTCCAAATATATTTAATTGTACAAACGCTGTCTCGTCCGGTGGGGAATATCTATCGCTATCAATGCTTGGGGGCAGATTCGAAAGTTTATCAGCTTATTCTGTTGTCGTTGACTTTACTGCCTCAACTCCAGGTGCTTCATTCGCTACATACAGAATAAATTCAAATCACCAACCAGATTACTTCTATCCTCCGGTTGTTGCTGCAGAATCTGAATTCTCTCTAACTTATACTCAGGAAAAAACAGATGTTCTTCAGTCATCATTCAATATATTTGGAGCCGGACAGCTATCCGTTGGGTTCGTTGAGAGAGGCACTCAGACATCATTGGGAAGAGGGCGGCCGTTCAGCAATGGAATGGTTATTCTTCAGTCCGATTCAGGCGGAACATTTTTTAACGACATAACGCAGGATGCACTAAGCACATCGGGGAGTTTCGTAGAGTTCTATGATTCTGGAACATCAACCCCAGCAGCAGATGAAGTTATTTATTTCGGCTCGTTAAGACAGAGTGGAGCTGGAACCCCATTTAAATTTTGGGGATTCGATCTCGAAGTAGAAAGAGCCCGGTCTGGTGGAGAGTATGTTTTTGAAATATGGGATGGAGTGGATAATGTTTGGAAAGAAATAACTACACAGGCAACTTCTGAAGAATTTGGATATTCATATGGCAAAGACTTCTTTAGTCGAGCTGAATCTGATGAAATAATTAGATTCGGGTTAACTTCGGATATTGCATATAGTCCGTCAGCTACATTGCCTTATGAGCTAGAAGAGGCAGCCTGGAGCCCGGTTGCCATTGCTCCATCTAACGGAACATACGGAGCAACTACCTTTGTAACCGGCACGGATGCCGTAATAACCGCAGGAGGTTTGGGCGATATTCTTACGTCAGCTTCTGCTCTTTTTAATACCACAATACCCAATACGGCAGGCACTCCGGATGAGGCTACGATAATAACACTGCCTACTGGAACTTATAATGTTTTAACAGTAACTAGCGATACGCAGCTTACTCTTGATTCCATAGAAGTTTTGCAGCCCGGAGAGGTGCTTTCATTAACTTTGGGTGCGATCGTGGGGACCGGATATACGACTGATACCGATGTTCCGACAACGACTACAGGATCTGGCTCTGGACTTACGGTAGATATAACTGCAAGTGGCGGAAATATTACTGGTATAACGATAAATAATCCTGGAGATGGTTATTCAGTAGGAGATGTTGTAACTGTTATTCAGGCAGGATCATCAAATAATGAAACAGCTACAGTTACCTCCATTCAAAATAGTTCTTTAAAGTATAGGGCGTCTAAGCTATTAAAGCCAATAGTCGGAACAAGCAGGGAGGATGGATCATCAAATGCAACCGGGCTTATTTTTACTTCGGCTACTGCTGATTTCTTAAATGAGATACCAAATACTGGAGGAACACCCGATAGCACAACGACAATAACAATAAATCCTTCGCAAGTTCTTGAGGCCACACTTGGTGGTGTTACTGGCACAGGATATTCTACTGCTATAGGCGTTCCAACTAGTGGGGGCTCTGGGAGTGGACTAACATTTGATATAACTGCTGCCGGTGATGTTACTGCAGTAACAATAAACGATCCTGGCACTGGCTATGTGGCCGGAGATATTGTGACAATAACTCAGGGTGGTGGAGCATCCGATGACGAAACTGTTACAATAGATAGAGTCTCTAGATCTGGTGATTCATACGTTATTACTCAAATTAACAGTGCAACTGAAGTAGTATTTGCTACACCATTAACAGCAAATCTATCCAACTTAAATTACTCTATCACGGGGTCTCCATTAAATGCATATTGGATTAGAGCAAGAGTTGTAACTGCGCCTACAACTAGCCCATCTATTGAGTATGTGCGATTATTGGAAAGCGCCTTCAACGTTTCTGTTAATGGCGTTCCATCAACGACAGGCCTAGCAAAACTAAGATCAAATATCACAGTGGCTGGCAAAGTTTGGTCTGGAATTATAACAGGCATGGGCGCGACTCCAACTCTTGATGACGCAACGATTACCTTTGGTGGGGCCATAACTCCTTTTAATCAAGAATTTAACGTATCTGAAGCCATAGACGTGGGCGACTCTTATTCAATTCAGTTTACACTGCCGCTTGGACTCTGTACTGCATTCCCAATAAAAATTTCTGCCGCAGTGTTAGTTGATAATGATAGTGCTGGCGCGACAAGGCCGACTCTTACTGATTCCGCTGGCGCCGAAGGACTTGCAATCGAAGTTTTTGCACTACCGCAGAAATTGAGCGGGACACTTGTTTCAGATCCAGCAGGCTCAAAGATTCCCTCCAGAAGATCGTATGTAGACGCTGATATTAGAAATGGAGCTACAAGAGAGCCGTATAATAAAATCTTTGATTATCTTCCAGAGGGCGCAACCTTTGGCGTTACAAGTTGGGCTGATATTTGGGACAAAGTTCATACGATAGATTTTGCAGAAATAGATATATCTGATTTATATGCAGAAGATATTATTGTATTCCAATTTAGAATTTCTGCTGACACCACTACAAATCTATCTTTTATTCCTCTCGCTCTTTTCCTAGAGGGAGTTACCTATCAGGCCGGCAAGACATTAGAGTAGGGAAATTCCATTGGACTCTAGGGCCATTCTTTCAGCTTCATAGTTTAGAAATAATTCTGAGCCTGACCTTATATCCTTAAGAGCATAGAAGCACATAATCATATTTTTTGTGTCAAATATGGTAGCTATATTTGCATTTATACTTGAGTTGTATATCGCGCCGAAACCATAGGGTATCATGCACAGATCATTTGCAACTCGAAAAGCATTACATGCTATTTCAGGATTATTTTGATACTCCTTATATCGGTCGGCTCCTATAAATAATCCGTGACATTCCTGCAAGAGTTCTCCTGATTTTATATCTTGCTTTGTAAAAACTCCCCATCCATGAACTATGCTTTTTCTTATTTCAAGTTTTTCTGAAGAAAAAAGAACTGCTTTCATTTTGCCTTATATCCTTGTATAGTGGTTTATATGCTAGCTCGATCAACCTGTCAACTATTTTTTTCTCTTCATAAATATTAATTATTTAGTATTAATAAAATATAAAGAAATTTATATTCTGGAGGAGTCATAATGGATCGCGACGATGACATTAATTCTTTAGTTTATTGGTTTCATAAAAAAGGCTATAATGTAGAGATAGAAAGAGATGGCCAAGATGCAATTGACAGAATATCAAAATTTGTATCAATAAACTCTACTAGATCTAAGGAAACCCAAGTTCACATAATGCTGCACGAAGCCGGGCACGTCCTGGTTGGTGATTCGGCGGGAAGATTTAATGGGGAAGAAGAAGTCCTCAAGAAATATTCTGAAAAATCAAAAATTCACAAAACCTTTACGGTTATTGAGGAAGTCGAAGCTTGGAAGCGAGGTCTTGGGCTCGCCGGACGCCTGGGCATCGAGATCGACAAGGAAAAGTGGAACAAAGACGTTGCCAGGGCCATCTACAAGTATATGGTATGGGCGACAGGGGGTTAATTGAAATCGTCTTCGGTCATATTTGCGGTATACATAGAGTAGACTTGTTCTTCGGAGAACGAATTGAGAGAAGAACTAAACGATATGGAAACTTCTTCTTCAAGCATCATCTGTATGCACTCATTTATTTTTGCAATGAGAGCATCTTTTCTTGACTCAGGGCTCTCAAAAACTATATTGAGCGCTAGATCGACATAATATTTTTGATCACTCAATTGTATAACCTCTATCTAATTTAGTATTATTCGTAGAAAGGAAACCAAATGCCAAAGTTAAAGACAAAAGTTAAATTACTTGATGAATCAGCCGTATTGCCATCTAGAGCGCATGAGTCAGATACGGGATATGATCTTACATTTATCGGTGTTCACACAATAAAGGGCGATGTTATATTTTTTAAAACAGGCCTTTCCCTAGAGCCCCCCACGGGACATTATTTTGAGGTTGTCCCAAGATCGTCTATTTCGAAGCTTCCCCTATCAATGGCCAATTCTGTTGGCGTAATTGACGAACATTACAGGGGAGAAGTTATGGTTCCAGTTAGAGTTCATCACAAGTATGAGGGATTCAATTCGCCATCAGATACATACGCAGGAGGGTTAGTAAATATATTTGGAGCACGGCCGCAGACAATAACTGCTGTTGCAAATTTAATCTTAAAAGAAAAGCCGAAAATGTTCCAGGCGATTCTTAGGAAAAAGAATAGTTGCGATTTTGTAGTTGAGGATGTTTCAGAAACAGACCGTGGGGATGGAGGTTTCGGCAGCACAGATTAAAGCTGCACATTAAAGGGCCGAAGCTAATATTCCCTAATATAATGAGGAGTAAATCCTCGAAAAAAAGGGAGAAAGCATGAACCTTACATTTATAGAAATGATCGCTCAATGCAGTACTGCAGACGATTTAGAGTCAAAGATGTTCGTAGAGTATATTCAATTAAAGTATTTTAATAACGGTAATCTTTTTATGACCATGCAGGAGGCTATACCCTTTATAGATTCTATGGATTTAGATATTTTGCTATCCATTATTGAAACAATAAATTAAAGTTTAAAAAAGTTTTATTAGCCACATCCGAGAAAAAGTTGTCAAAAACTTCGGATGTGGCTAATATTTTTTTGTAATCAGGAGACAAAATGCCGTTGGTTTTAATCGAATCACCAAATAAAATTTCTAAGTTGCGTAAAATTTTGGGCAATGGATATACTATAATGGCTTCAGTTGGCCATATTATGGATCTTTCCAAAAAGAATCTTGGTATCGACACCGAAACTTTTGAAGCAACTTATAAGGTTAATGTAGACAAGAAAGATGTCGTAAAGGCCATCAAGGATGAGGCCAAAAAGCACGATACAATATATATCGCAACAGACCCCGATAGAGAGGGGGAGGCAATAGCCTTTCATATTGCAAGCATATTGCCGAAGACTTGCACAAATATTCATCGAGTTAAATTTAATGCGATTACGAAAGACGCAGTTAAAAAAGCGATGAAAAATCCGGGTAAGCTCGATGACAATCTTTATAATGCTCAGCAGGCTCGCAGAATAACCGATAGGCTGGTTGGATTTAAGGTTAGCCCGATAATGTGGACAAAGGGCCTTCGTGGGACTTCTGCTGGCAGGGTCCAATCGGTTGCGCTAAAGGTCGTGGCTGATAGAGAAAAGGAGATAAAAGCCTTTGTGCCTGAAGAATATTGGACGATAGAAGTTCAAACTTCAAAAGAATTTTCTGCTGACTTCTTTTCTTTAGACGGATCAGCCTATGTCCCGAAGAAAAAGGCCGATGTGGATAAGATTCTGAATGATATGAATTCTGGTAAAAAAGATTTGGTTGTATCTGAATATGATAAAAAGAGCCGCACGAGAAAGCCTTACCCTCCTTTTGTTACATCAACACTCCAGCAGGCTGCATCAAATGCATTTGGTTGGGGTGCAAAGAAGACTATGTCTGTCGCTCAAAATCTATTCAGCCAGGGGATGATTACCTATCACAGAACTGATAGCACAAGAACAGACCCTGCAAAGATTGTTGATCTCAGGAAAAAGATTGAGACAAAATATGGAAAGAATTATCTTTCGCCATCAACCATAAATTATGGTCCAAAGGGCGGGGCCCAGGATGCTCACGAAGCTATCAGGCCAACTTATGATTCTCCAGCAGATCCAGTCTCAACTGACGAAAAGAAACTGCTAAAGCTCATTGACGCAAGATTTACTGCAAGCCAGATGGCATCCGCTCAATTTGACCAAGTTTCTTTAAAGCTGGAATACTCCGGTAAATCAACTTATGGATTCAAGAAGAATGGCAGCACATTGGTCTTCGATGGTTTTCTAAAGGTATACGGTGAAATAAAAGACGACGTGATCTTGCCCGCCCTCAGTGTTGGAGATAAAGTTCCTTGGTCAGAGGTTACCGGCCAGCAAAACTTTACCAAGCCACCGAATAGATTCTCTGATGCTTCTATTATCAAGTTGCTAGAGAAAGAGGGAGTTGGAAGACCAAGCACTTACGCCTCAATACTTGACACACTTATAAACAGAAAATATATATCTCGGAAAAAGAATTCTTTATCTGCAACAGAAATAGGAATAATGGTATCAGATTATTTGACTGCTTATTTTCCAAAGATTGTAGATAAGGGGTTTACTTCTGGCATGGAATCAAATTTGGACGATATTGCGGCCGGAAGCAAAGACTACAAGGATACCCTTGCGGCCTTCAATTTAGATCTAGATGCTCAGATAAAAGCGGCAAACCAGTCTGCTTTACCAGATACTTTCCTTGTTGATCATAAGTGCCCAAAGTGCTCATCGAAAATGGTAAAGAAAATTTCAAAGCATGGTCCATTTTTGGGCTGCTCTGATTGGCCTAATTGCGATGGCACTTTATCTATCGATGGAGAATCAAAATCAAGTGTTAGCGTTGAAACCGGACACTCTTGCCCTAAATGCTCAAATATTCTGGTTAAGAGAAAGGGTAAAAATGGCGAGTTTTATGGCTGCAAGGCTTATCCGGTGTGCAAATACAGCGCCGCCATAGGAGAAGATGGAACCCCAATTGAAAACAAAAAGCCGGAACCAAAAGATACAGGTCATAAGTGTCCAAAGTGCAAGAAGGGCACTATGCTTGAGAGAAAGGGAAGATATGGAGTATTCTATGGCTGCTCTGCTTATCCAAAGTGTAAAAGTATCCTAAAGAGCCTTGGGGGAAGCGATGATTGATTCCTCTAGAAATATGGCTTTATTTGATATGGATGGAACCCTGACCGGAGCAAGAGAATCTCTTAAGCCAAATATGGCGTCCGCCCTAGAGGAGCTTTCTGAGTTTTCCCAGATAGGCATTGTATCAGGTTCAGATTTTGGACTTATAAAGGAGCAGGTTATTGATTTGCTTCCTCAAAGCATCCTGAGGAGCGTAGCAGCTTTTCCATGCAACGGAACTCAGGCTTATTTTTATGATGGAGGGGGTTATGAACAAGCTTATTATGTAGATATGGTCGACCAGATAGGCAAAGCTAATTTCCTAGATTTATTTAACTTTATAATAAAACAACAAATAGTTGTTTGCGATGATAATCCCGATATAAATATAAGAGGCAATTTTATAGAAAATCGTGGATCAATGCTCAACTATTGCATCCCAGGAAGATCGGCATCAGCCAAAGAAAGAAAAAATTTTGAGTTTATTGATTTAACAAGATCCATTCGACTCCAGCTTTTAACAAGAATTAAAACATTTATCTCCAGAAAAGCCCTTGATCTTTCTGCCTCTATAGGCGGCAAAACATCAATTGATATATTTCCAAGAGGTTGGGATAAAACTTATGTAATGCAGCACCTAGGAGAGTATGATAAGATAACTTTCGTGGGAGATGCTTGTTATAGGAGCGGTAATGATAAAGAGCTATATGATCTTCAGAACGAGATTGATAACTTAGCCTGTTTTAAAACAGACTCTATAGATATAACTCAAGATTTAATAAGAGAAAAAATAATTCCCATAATGTCTTTGTAATATTTAAAATATTAATTTTTATTTATAAAAATATGAGTAAAAAAATAATAGTATCAAATTTAAATGATTTCTTTAAAAAAGAAATATCTGAGTCCGCAAAGCTGCAGGGGCTTCTTTTAACTGATGATATAATAACTTACTTATCTGAAGTAATGAATGTCGTTGCATTAGGTGGTCAGGAGATACCTGTAACTAAAACTGTTACGTTAGCAGAGCTTTATATGGATGCGAAATCTGGCGAATCGGTTTATAAATTTAAAAGGCTTGGAGATACCTCTGTGGTTAGGGCTGGATTATTTCCAGGAGTAAGATCAAGAGTAATGAGCAGAGAATATTATATAGATATAGGGTCTTCTGCTTATAGCTTCTGCTATAAAAAAACTGGAAATAAAACTTATGAAAAACTTTCAGAAAACATTGATAAATATTGTGATATAATATACGGCGCAAAAAGTTGCGCAATAACTAATAATATTCTAGCTCTTTATGACGATTGGAAGTCTACAAAAAGTGGTTTTTCAAAAAGAAGATTAATTGCTCTAGGATTTTCTCTTGGACGCATGGATGATAAAGAGGAAGAATGTTAAAAAAACTAAAAGGATTATTTACTGATCACCCGGCGTATAATGGAGAAAGCTACTTAAGTCATATGGCTTATGCCTTTATCTATTCGGCCCTATTTTTTAGCGCAGGAATAGCCTGCCTTATACACGCAATTTTTCCATTTTTATTTACAACTACTGGCTCTAACATAGCCAAATTTATATTAAGTTCAGTTAAAAGTAGAGGAGATTATCTATGAGATTAATATTTGGACCAGATAAAACTTTAAAGCAAAAGTCGGAACCGTTTAGCGACACTGAGTTTGGTGAAGAATTAGAGGTCCTGGCCAAATCAATGCTCAAGATAATGCGGGGATTTGGCGGAGTTGGACTGGCCGCCATACAACTTGGGCTTCCAAAGAGAATACTTGTTGGCGAAGCCGATGGGGTTGAGTTTGCCCTTGTAAATCCCGAAATAAAAGAATTATCTGAAGAGGTTGATAGCTTTAATGAGGGCTGCCTTTCCTTCCCTATGCAATCTTTTAACCTTGAAAGGCCTGCTGATGTAACCGTCTCTTATAGAAATCCTGATGGGACAAAGGTCGAAGAAACTTTCACCGGCCTGGCGGCAAGAATTGTTCAGCACGAAATAGATCATTTAAATGGAATTACCATATTAGATAAAGTCAGCCCACTTAAAAGGAACATTTACGTTAGAAAAATGAAAAAAACCTTAAAGAAGTATAGGGCTGCGCAGTCAAAATTGGAGGATTTAGGTGTCACACGATAAATATAGCAGCTCTCATCAGATTCTAGTGGGGGTTGATCCCGAGGTGATTGTTGGGACCGATAAAAGATTAAGCATTTCATCCCAAGGAACTATGGAATTTTCTACATCTAATGATCTTTCAAATATTAATTTGTCTACAAGCGGTACTGTTTCGAATATAGTTCTTTCGGCAGAAGGAACTTCATCGGATGTCCGCATCAGCGGAGAAGACACCGTGGTTCTAGAATCGCTTGTTCGCTATATTGACATATATGCCGAAGGCACATTATACCTTGAAAGTGCTTCAGATGATATTCTTGTTACTGGTGCAAATGATATAGTAATTGAATCTGCTGGGAATACTATTATTTCAACAACAGATGTTGGCAACAAATATGTTGGGCTAATATCTGGCGATCCAGCTACAGAGAGCCCGTCAGCGGGCATATATGTTGGGGATTCTGGCCTTAATTTTATTGGGGCTTCAAGTGATAATAACGATGTTTTGATAAAAGGATCCTCAGAGGGCGATTATATACTAAGAATTGTTAATGATAAAACAGGTGATGATAGCGCCTCTGGGGTAGCAATATATTTATCAGACTACGAAGCTTCTGGCGCCCCAGACAATAGTGGTAGGAAATGGGTTTCTTTTTATGCCAACTCTGCCGGATCCCTGAAGGGCAGCATAAGGGGCGGCGGCTTTATCGAGGCAGCATTTGTTACAGACTCTGGGACCTCGCCAGCGACTGGCGCCTCGGGGCAGGTCAATATTGCCTCATATGACTGCGTTTATGCTTCTGGTGGCGCTGACTATGGAGAGTGGCTCGCCATAGGCGATCTTGATGAGTGGGGTATCAACAGAGAAGATACTTTGGCAAATATAAATGGAAGACTCGGCCTACCAGAAGGCTGGGTTGTTTATGTAAGAGACAATGCCTTTTGGAAAGAGGGGCCTGGTACACCGATGGTCGTTACACAAAGAGCAATGGTTGTTGGTAATGAAAGAGAACATAAAGACCCATATATAGGTGAAATTTTATCCTTTATAGGGCAGGTTCCGGTAATTGTAAATGGTCCAGTTAAATCTGGTGACTTTCTAATTCCATCTGGCTCAATGTTTTGCACCGCAAAAGATCCAGCAACAATTACATTTGAAGAATACATGAAGGTAATTGGCACAGCCTGGGAGAATAAAGAAGAGGCTGAGCAGGGCCTCGTTCTTTGCGCAATTGGAGTTAAAAATACCTTTTAGCTTTTGGTAAACCTATCCGCTATACAGCTACTAGCCCAGCTATTTGGTTTAATCTCACATCCAAATCCTTGAGATCTAAATAAAATTTGAAGTTCCTTTTGAAATCTTGCAGTTTTGTTCTTTATTTCATCAGACCCTATATCAAGGTGGACGGTAAGCCTTCCTTCTATTAGGCTGTCCATTTCAAGGGCTACCTCAAGACTCCTATAGGCTTCTAGTAGCATTCTTGATCTTAGAGTTGGATACTTTTCGGTATCCAACTTTTCTTTTATGTAAAATATACTATTCTTTTTTATTCCAGGCTTATATAAACAAACACAAGTTACAATAGATGTTTTCGGTCCCAAAACTTGTGAATCTGTTCCAATATAAACATCGAGACCTTCCTTATTTAATCTCTTTACTTTTTCTATAAAATCTTCGTAAGAATAAGTGTTCTGGTTCATGTCCCTGATGGTACCCGTCTTCAGCATCATAGCCCCCTAACTATATTTCACAATATATTAATAAATAATTTTAGTGTGTAATGCGAGTAACTCTAATGAGTAATGATTATTGGTCAAATAAAAATTTGTCAAATAAAATTTCTCTTTTAGAAAGAAGGCTTGCAATTGCTAGCGGAATCAAAGATAAAAGAAAAAAATTAAAAGAAGTTATCTTTCTTCGTGAGCAAATTAAGGCTCTACTAAAAGAATATGAGTCCAGTAAAATAGATGACAATTTTTTTTTAAAAAATATATTAAATAAAATAAAATCTTTAATTTTTAGAGTAGAGAAAGAGCATGGCAAAAAATAACAAAGAACATAGGCAGTCTGAAAGAAAAAAATACCTAAGAACCCTTATGGCTGATATGGGCCTGGAATCATTAAGCGATCTACCAAAAGACGAAAGAGACAGGTGGGCTAGGGCGGCCGAACCAAGCAATGCCGTCAAGAAAAAGCTAAAGGAAATGGGGTACAGCATAAATTCAGACACCAACAAAAGATCTCTTGGGCGATTAAGCAGGCTGGCCGAAATAAACAAAACTGCTGCAAAGAATAACCTACTAGAACTAAGAAGTATGATTGGCCCAGATGCTTATGCATCAGTTGTATCACAGATATTTAACTCTCTTTCTTTAAATAACAATTTTGATAGCAAGACGTATGCAGATAATATTATTAGTCAGATAAAGCTAAAAACAAATAAGCCTTTTGATGAAAATAAGGCAAGAGAAATTTTGTCTACCGCTTATACTGGTATGGTACAGCTTTCATTAGATTTATCAACTATATTTGCAAAAAATTATCAAGCAGAGTTTGATGTAAAAAGATTATCTGATAAAAATAAACAAACTATTATACTTTATCTTATGAAGCTAAAATATTTGCAAGATAATAGGCCAAATAAAAAACAGTTATCTGATGCTATTATAAGTTTTCAATCTGCAAATGGCCTTAACCCAAATGGTCTTATAAATAAAGCTACTTATGATAAGCTAGATCAGCTTTCCTTTGGCATTCCAGACCCAGTCATTCCAGAAAAGAAGCAAAAGAAGAATGCCCCGATACCTGATGGTGAAAAAGTTAGAAGAAAAGATAGGCGCAAAGCTGAAGACTTTAATAAATCCCAAATAAAAAATCTAAAATTTGGACCCAGAGTTGATCTAGATACCTCCAGACAAGAGACAAGAGATATGGTTTCAATTCTAGATTATGTCGCCGGCAGACTGGGCGTTCGTGGCGCTGTTGTAACAAGCGCATATAGGAGTCCGTGGAATCAGGCTAGAGTTATGCACAAGAACTATAGCCGTCGAGGAGGCGGAGAGGCGGGAAAGAGATACTTAGCGAAGTTATATGGCAATAAGGGCGTGCCTATAGCTGATATTTTTAATAAGAATAGGAAGAATCCAGATGCAGCAATAGATGAAGCGTCGAAAGCAATAACTCCATCTAATGGATGGCGAGGATCTCATTTAACTGGAGTGGCTATAGATATAGCCGGAAGCCCGTCCAAGGGCGAATTTGATAATATGATACGCGAAGCAGAAAGATATATGCGATTCAAGAAGATATTGTGGGAAAAAGACCACTATCATCTAGAGGTTTCAGAAATATTAGGATTTCCAGGAAGCGCAAATCTTAGTTAACTATGTTTATAGATTTTAGCTAAATTATAAAACAATTAATATTTTATATATAAATGATAGCTGTTTAAGTTGCAAAAACAAAGGAGTTATCTTATGTTAAAATATTTTTGTTTTTTGTTATTTTTTCTTTTTGGCTGTAACGAATATGACATTCGAAAAATTAGGTCTCCAGAGATAGAGGTCAGTCCGCATAACCACAATTTTGGGAAGGTATTTGTAAGCGACTCCTCTTCTGCTTCAGTTTTAGTAAAAAATATAGGGGATGATACTCTTCATATAACAAGAATAGACCTAAATGGTGATTCTAGATCTTTTCATCTTGGCGCGCCAGATTCAGCTGACCTTGAGCCAAATGAAGAGCTAACTTTATATATAAGGTATACTCCAAATTTTTATGAATCAAATACATCTGAAATAGTCATAAAGTCAGATGATAGAGATGAAAGAACAACAATTGTAGAGTTGGTTGGCTCTGGAAGCGCACCAGTAATTAGCGTTACTCCAAATTATTTTGATTTTGGGATAGTAGAGCTAGGATGTGAAGATAATTTTATTTTAAATGTTAAAAATATAGGTGATGTAGATTTGGAAGTAAGCGATATAGATTTTCTTTCTACAATGCCATCAGATTTTAATTTTATTGATCTAGATATTCACCTTGGAAGCCTCCCAATAATATTAGAGCCAAATGAAAATTTTAACATTGACTTTGAATATATTCCAACAGATTTGTTCAATGACTCTGGGACAATAAATTTTCACTCCAATGACCCTGTGACGCCAGTAGCGTCTGCTAGCCAAGTTGGTATGGGAAAGTATGGACCGCAACTTGAAGAAGTATTTGTACAAGATGAAATTATGGACGTAGACATACTTTTTGTTGTAGATAATTCTTGCTCAATGGCGACTAAGCAAACTAATCTTATGAATAATTTTTCATCTTTCATAAACATATTTACTTCTGCTGGAGCAAATTATAGAATTGCATTTATTACAACAGATGATTCAAGATTTGTTGGCTCAGCCTATGTAACAAGCTCTTCTACGGACCCAATTAGTGAAGCTATAAGCTTAATTTCATCCATAGGCACTACAGGCTCAGCATATGAAAAGGGAATACTGCAAGCTTACAATGCAACTCAACTTGCTGGCGATGCCGGCATTTATAGTGGCTTTTTAAGGAATAATGCAAGGTTTGTCTTAATATTTATTTCTGATGAAAGGGATTTCTCTACTGCGGTGAGCCCATCAGACTTATCAACTCATATCCTGGGCCTAAAGTCGTCTCCGGATTTAGTAGCCGCCCATGCCGTGGCTGGCGACTATCCCAGTGGTTGTCTGACTAATGGAGGAGCAGACTTTGGATTTGGATACTATGATGTAGTAAGTAGCTTCAACGGATCATTTATATCCATCTGCGCAGATGATTGGGGAGCAGACCTGGAAGAAGTTGCGAGGGACTCCATTCTCTCCGGAAGCTTTGCCCTTTCATCTCCAGCAATAGAGGAATCTATAGAGGTTTGGGTTGATGGACTACCAGAAGGTGACTGGTATTTTGATGAATCAACTAATTCTGTCGTATTAAATACGCCGCCGCCTGTTGGCTCTGAAATATCAATAATTTATTCTACATGGGAATGTTAGTTTTATTAATAATATTATTAAAAAAGTAAATTGGAGTTTTAAGTGCGCTCTAAATCAAATATAAATAAAATAAAAACATTATGTGAAGAATTAAGTGATCGCGATCAGCAGCTAAAGGTTAATGCAAAAACGCTTTGGCTTGTTCTGGAAAAAGTAGAGCAGGCGAATGAAAAGTTAAAGAATATTATAGATCCAGGAAATATTTTCAATAAAGAGTTAAGCGAAGTTAGCACTTCTCTTGAAGAAGTAAAGTGCCTTATAAATGATAGAGGGTGTAAAAAGGTTTCGCAAGATGAGCACTGAAAATCAAAATGGATGGAACGAATATTCTAAGCTAGTTCTCAAAGAGCTAGAGTCTTTGTCAGATAGTATTGATAATTTAAACTCAGAGATACAAGGTTTAAAATCAGATATAACAGAAATAAAGGCAAAAGAAGATCGAGTAAATGAACTTAGAGATTGGAAGTTAAAAATTGATGATGTAGCTTCTCCAACTCAGTTAAAAGAGCTTGTACAAACTGTAGCTGATCTTAATGCGTTTAAAACAAAAGCAATAGGAGTTTTTATTGCTGTTCAATTTTTAATGGGCCTTATTGCATGGTCAACAAAGGTATTTGAATAAGATGAGACAATTCGCAAGAAAAACATTTTTAACACTAGCCGTTTTTTGCGGATTGTTTTTTATTTTAACTATCCCCACCAGCACTGATGAGGTAAGGGATAATTCTTCGGTCTTATATAGCGTAGAACAGGTAAAGCTAAACCCCTTTGAGGAGCAGGCAAGGCTAGCCACCGTAAAGATATTGGTGGGCATGAATGGCCATGGAACAGGCACTCTTTTTAAGTATGGTGACAAAACTCTGGTATTCACTGCGGCACATGTTACAAGCTTTGGTAAAAATTATCTTTATTTAGTTAAAAATATATACGAAGAAAAAAAGACTGGAAGATTAATTTATATTGATAAAAAATTAGACTTTGCTGTTCTTTTGGTAGATGATTTTGATACAGTAAAGCCGTTGCCATTTAAAAAGAAAGAATTTAATCCTAAAAATTTAATAGACTTAGAGGTATTTTTTTGCAGCTATCCAGCCCAGCACAGTGTTCTTACTTCGCGCGGCCGGGTTGCTGGATTTGAAGAAGAGTTTCTTCTTATAAACTCTGTTGCATGGAAAGGGTCTTCTGGAGCTTCTATATTTACAAGAAATGGAGAATTTATTGGTATATTGTTTGCTATAAGCATCGATAAACCATTTGGGGTTCCCTCGCTAATTGATAACATTATATGGATATCACCATACTATTATATCGATTGGAGCGAACTCGATGAAGCAATAGAAAAGTTAGATGAAAAAAAGGAAAAGAAAAAATGAATTTAAAAAAAGAGCTAATCTTACTATCGGACAAACTTGACCGCCTTGGATTATCTAAGGATGCAGATGTCATTGATCATTTACTAAATAAAATTGCCTCAGAGGGTGCTCTGAGCCTTTTAGATGATGAGGCTGACTCTGAAGATGCCGATGACTCAAAGCCCTCTTGAGGGGCCAAATAATGCGAGTCTCGCATTACCAAATATATTAAAACTCAGCTAGTATAATAAAATAAAATGAAATCTGTAACCAATATAAATCTAAGAAAATTAGGCAAAGTATTAATATCTATGCAGTTTTATGAAGAAGCATGGATGGTCCATGATATCATGAAAATGGCAGATACAAGGGCTGCTGTTAAAGAGATATTTTTAAGCCACTTTCCAGCAGAGCCTCGTGGTTTAGTTGTTTCTGTGTCTCAGAATTATTTTGATAAATTTAAAAATAGCGAAAATATAAAGCGAGATAATTTAAGCGCATTTTTAAATAACAAAGAGTTAAATGAAATTATTGACATTTTAAAGGGAAAGGCAAAAGAAGAAAAGGTTACAGAGGAAACTGCACTAGAAAGGTTTAGGAAATCTGAAACTATTCCGGAAGAACTTATCAAGCTTTTGGGCGTAGAGCAGGAAGAGGAGCTGCTTGAGCTTGAGCAATCTGATATTTCAAAGCAGCATTACCCATGGGTTATAAGTATTCTTATGAATGACGAAGAAGACCCCATGTTCGAAATCATATCTGCTATAAAAATTTGGGATAGGAACAAAGAGGAGCTAGCTCCACTAGAGGAGTATAGAAGCCTGTCTGAGCTAAGGGGCTCTATAGACGGTCTCGGTACTACGTCTAAGAGTGCTTATCTTTATAGTATTAAAAATCATGCGAATGACCCAGCCAATACCGACATTATTTATGATTCAGATAACTTTACCGTTGTTTTGTGTGGTACAACAATGTCTTCGCAATGGTGGGCTGATGGCACTGTTTGGTGTACCTCTTACTTAGACGGAAATATGTTCGAACACTATAGTGGCGATGGTATATACCTTTATTATTTGATATCAAAAAATGATGAAGCAATTAAAAAATATGATAAAATATATAATAATGCTCGCTCCCCTTCATGGGCCGGCAGATATACTCGATGGTCATATGGCGGCCGAAATGCTCAGAATTTAGAAAAGATATCGATAGGTTATGTGAAAAAAGATGGAAAATCAATTTTGCTTACAAACCAAAATGCTACAGTAGATAAAGCAAATCACAATATAAGCAGAGAAGATATAGAAAATTATCTTGGAGATGAGGCTGGGCCTGTTTTTAATGCTATAGAAAAAGATCTGGATGGAAGAGGAGAAACTAAGTTCGAGCAAATAAAAAGAAATACGACTCCAGAAGTTTTAGCTCAACAAATAGTTTTACTAGAGCAACAAGATATGGGTTATATGGCAGATGATATTGCGCGGTATTTTCTAACAGATTCAAATGTGAGGGAAGACACCGCAGAATATGCTGCAAAGTGGTTTTTCGATAAAAGCTCTGATTTTTGGGCTACGGATATAGACGAGATAAGAACAGACAGAGGCGACCTAGTAGAAGACTATCCCCAAAACTTAATGGATATTAGAAAAAAATACAGAAAAATGGAAGCAGAGAGGCTTATTAATCAAGGAAAGTATAACTACTTTTTGCGATCCAACTTAAAAAATCACCATCCAGAATATTCATATGTAATCTTAAAGAATATGGACTATGGCATTGCCGACCAGCCAGATGAGCAAGAAAAAGATGATTACGATAGATCTTACCGCCATGGATACTGGCGGGATGACCCAATTTCAATAGTTGAGTTCTTAAACTTTGCTGGAGATTTAGCGAATAAACATGTCTTCGATAAAAAAGAAGAATTCTCTGATATTCAGAGAAATATTAAAAGAAACTTTGAAAAAGCCATTTCTCTTGGAGACCCAGAGCTTCTTTATTTAAACAATCACTATGACAAATATCGTGCGATGGATCATCTCGATAATCTAGCGAATCTTTATGAGGGTGGGAAAAAAGAGCTTTACGAGGTAATGAAGCCGGCAATAGAATCGGCTGTTATCAATAATAATCCTCAGGCTTACTTTAGGATGGAATGGTTTAAGATTTATCCCGATTTAGAAGATAAAGCTATAAACTCTGTCATTGCAAGAGATCCAGAATTAATACTTGAAAGTGGTTACATTATGGAAAAATATCCAAATCTTATACCAGTCGGGTTATGGGGCACTAGAATAAAGGATATTGTTTTCTCTGGTTACTATAGAGATCAAAAATATGCTCCAATGATTAAAAAACTGTTTAAACAAATTAATCAGGGAGAAAGAATCCCTAACCATCCTCTTTTGTTTACGATATCGAATAAAGATAAATTAAGAACTAAAGATCTTGACGATTTAAGATACGATCCGGAAATCCTTAGGAGATTCACAGATATAGTAAGAGAATCAACTGTATATGACGGCGACGAAGAGACTGAGATGGACGAAAGGGCATACGGAATGAAGCCTTACAATATGTTACCGTCAGCACAAGATCCCCGTGGGATATCAGAAGAGCTAATGGCCGATATAGAAGATTACAGCTTTGAAGATGATTATTACGATAGATACTATGAAGATATGGATAGATACTATGAAGGTATGGTGGGCCCAGATGTTCCCATAGAGCCTTCGGAAGACGATGAAGACGTAGAAAAGGAGGAGGAGTCCGGAGACCCCAACTGGGGAACCTGGGGCGAAAATATTCCCGAGCTTCAAAGATTGATTGAAGACAACAATAATCGCGAAGTAAGAGCCTCTAGACTAAAAAGCCTTTACAAATTTGCGAGGCTTTGTGCGGCATAATGTTACCCTTTTCTGAAAAGCAAATAAGTTCAACAGAATTTATTAGAAGGTTTTCAAAAGACCTTCTTGATGATGAACTTTATTGGCATAAAGATAAGGAAGATAGAATAATCTCCAAGGTGTCAGGCGAGGGGTGGTTTTATCAAGAAGACAATTGTATGCCAGTCCCAATTGGGGAACAAGAAATTTATATTAATAAAAATACATGGCATAGAATAATAAGGGGATCATCTGATCTCATTATAAAGGTTGCAAAATTAAAATGAGCAGAATAGAAAAAATAGCAAATTATACAAGAATAACAAAGGCACCACTGGTTAAGTCTGCATCAATTATAAAAAATGCAGGGCTTAGGCATCATGTAGAAAGCCAGACTCCTATTTCTGATAACATCTATCGCTTTGGATCTGCAGCTTATTTTGAGCTTATAACTGAGGCCAGAGAGCACTGGTTATCTGGAATGATGAAATTCTGCGAAGAAGATGTCGATCTCCTGTCTTCTGATCTGGGCAAGACCGCTGAATATAATGGTAAAAAAGTCCTGCTTGATGTACCATTTTTAGATGAGCCAATTGAAGATAAGACTGCGGCAAAAAGCAAGAAAAAAGATCCGCCACTTGGAAAGCCAAAGCGCGGTGGTTCTAAAAAGTTTTATGTTTATGTAAAATGTGGCGGCAAGGTTAAAAAAATTTCCTTTGGCTCTCCCGATATGCCCCTAAGAATATCAGAGCCAGATAGAAGAAAGTCTTTTGTTGCACGACACAAATGCAAAACAGCAAATGATCGCTGCACACCAAGATACTGGTCCTGCAGGATTGGAAGATACCCCCATTTAACTGGGGCAAAGAAAAAATATACCTGGTGGTAAGGGCTTTGACATGGATGATTATAATAAAATAAATAAACTAAACGACTGGCTTATAAGTAATGGATTTTTTAAAGAATCTCAAATGCTTATAGATGAATTCAGTGAGCTAGAAGGTATAGGGGAAGAGGATTTTGTAATATCCGAAGAGGAGATTGAAAATTTAATATCTGAGTTGTCTGAGGAAAATAAAGATGAGCTAATTAGCGCAAGCGATGAGGCAGAGCTGCAAAAACTTCTTGCAGAAGTGGAGGTCGGCAAAGATGACAGCAAGATGTCCGGCGGAGGAGTCATAGAAACTGCCATAGAAGCTGTTCATTTGCTATTGGATGGCGTAGGCCTTGATCCCGGGCCCATCGGGTCCGTTGCCGATCTTGTAAATGCATTAATTTATTTAGCTCGTGGCAAAAGATATGAGGCATTAATATCTATTCTAGGCATTATCCCAGGACTTGGTATCGGGGCAACTATTATAAAGAGAATTCCATTAATCGCAAAGCTTCTAAGGTTTTTGGCAAAAAATGGCAAGAAAATTGATAAATCTGGAAATATTGGAAAAACCTTGATCAAACTAAAGGTTCGTTTGAGGAAAATAAATCTAGAAGATTCCAGGAAAAAGCTTAAGGAAATCAAAAAAAATCTCAATAAAGTCTTATTTGCAATAAAGCATGGAGCCGATTTTACAGATAAGTATCTTTTAGAAGATGAGAATATAAAGATGATAGCAAAAAAGCTCGACAAAGAAAATATTGATGAAATCGAAGGTGAAATAGATGATATTTTGAAGAAAATTGATATTACTATTAGATTTATAGATAAAGTCGTTCCAGATTAGTTTAGGCCATAAAAATGATAAAAGATTTAAAAACTTTAAGAAACTCCCTTTTAAGCATAGGCTTTGGTAAAGAGGCTAAGGCTATAAACTTTATGATCAAGGCCGCCCAAATGGACGATGTGGGCGATGAGATGCTGTCAGACAGCGAAGCTGAATTACACATTTATGATTTTGACGGCACCTTATTTAAGAGTCCGCAGGAACCGGCAGTTTGGAACGGAGATTGGTGGAGTGATATAGCAAGTTTATCCGATCCTTGTGTCCCAGAGCAGCCAGGCCCTGAGTGGTGGATATCCTCTACAATTAATTCTGCAAAAAATTCTATTTCAAATCCTGATATTTTTGCCTTAATGATGACTGGAAGAAAAGATAACTCTGCATTTCGATATAGAGTTCCTGAGCTTTTGGAGCAGGCCGGGCTTGGCTTTGACGCCGTTCATTTGAGTGAGGCCGGTGATGCAATGGCAGGAAAAATTAATACAGCCATAAAGTATCTTAGAAAATATCCTTTTATCAAAAAGGTAAAGATATGGGATGATAGAGCAAGTCACCTAAGACATTTTAAAGATACACTTGAAAGTCTCGGCTATGAGGTAGAAACAACAAGCGTAAACGAAGGCTCTATGAGACCGCTATGTCAGGAGGATAACTTCTCAGCAGGCGAGCCCAAAAAGAAGGCCTCTTATGTTGGAGTCTTTCTAGATTCGGCGAGCAAGGGGAGGCTAATCGAAGAGTTCTCGCTAAAACATGATAAGGTAAAAAATGATCATGTTACATTAGCATTTAAGCCATCCCCAGAAATGATGAGCTTAATTGGGCAGAGAGTTTCTATGTCTGTAGTGGGTTATGCCGAAGATGATAAGGGCCAAGCTGTAGTCATTTCTCTACCACCAGAAATACCCTACTTGGGCAAGAGCATGCCACATGTTACGATAACTCATGACAAATCTGTTGAAGCAAAGTATAGTAACGAATTGATAGCAGAAGGATACGAGCCCATTAGTGGAGTTGAAATTAGCGGCATAATTGATGCTTACCCAAGGACGCTCACAAGATAATGAAGTTATCCTTGGAAAAAATAAATTATAGCTATAAAGATTTGGCGCCAGTTATGTCCGAAGATACCCTTAAGTATCACAGGGATAAGCTTGCTGCGGGCTATGTAAAGCGCTTCAACGCAGAAGAGGGAGACTCTGGCTTTAACGAAGCTGGAGCCTTCTTGCATAATTTATTTTTTCCTCAGCTAAAGCCGCCGAAGGGTGCAAGCAAACCATTCGGATCCAGCCTAGAGCTAATAGAGGATAGCTTTGGTTCCCTTGATTCTTTTAAAGAAGAATTTACAAAAGTTGCGATGTCTATACAGGGGTCCGGCTGGGTTTATTTGGCCAAAGATGGTAGGATAAAGACAATAAAAAACCACCAGATAAAAAGAGACATTGTTCTTCTTGTTGACTGGTGGGAGCACGCCTGGGCGCTTGATTATCAGAGCGATAAATCAAAGTATTTGAAAAACATATGGCGCATAATTGATTGGTCTG
>Ga0255761_10000572_pt1 | contig 34425 bp, 43 predicted proteins | sample 071ome_29_FD_179961 | JGI IMG/M metagenome (GOLD analysis project Ga0255761, IMG submission 179961) | Coastal salt marsh microbial communities from the Groves Creek Marsh, Skidaway Island, Georgia - 071407BT metaG (version 2) | ecosystem: Environmental > Aquatic > Marine > Intertidal zone >... | reverse complement strand
CTGCTATGGTGATGATAACATGGCGTGTAAATATTGTTGGGATGAATTAGCATTGGCTATCGGCTTCGGTGCGAAGTGTAGTCATTGTAAAAACACCCCTGCGGAAAATGAAGCAAGGAAGAAAGGAAACAAAAGACCTCTCAAAAAGAATGAAAATGAAAGGCATATTGACATTAACCTCCGAGAAGAAAAGGAAGGTCGGATTGTCGGTTTGCGACCTTTGGTTGGCGATTATTGGGGCGAACCTGTTAAGACTCGTCAAAACCCTCATGCTTTGGGTTGGGGTGATAGGTATTGCGGAATCCATGAGAAGCCTATGAAAGAAGGATTTAGGAAGGGGATTGACAAAGGCAGAAACATTTACATTTGTGAGGATTGCGACTTTCACCTTCTGTTCCCTCCGAAGACCAAAATGAATTGGATGCAGGTTAAGGAAGTCTTGAAACCACATTCGTTGTAGATATGTTTTTTCAAACTGCCGTTTTCGGGTCCACTTGCCGTTTTGGGTCCACTTTTCGTTTTCTAAAGAGTAGACCAAAAACAAACGGGGTATGGGTATTAAATACTATCAAAAGTGGGGAAAAAGCGGCAGTTCACTAAATAAAGTGGGGAAAAAAAGGCAGTAGGATTTAAATTCTTGAAGTAAGGAATTAAATATCAAAAGGGACTACATCTACACTATGGGGAATCATCATGGTCGGATTGTTTGATGATGAAGCATTTCCTTTATTGCTCAAAGGGATTCTTTTCAATACAGGTTTAGAACCGAATACCATTAGCGTTATCCTACCTCCCGAAAATCCAACAAATACTAATTTCATGCGTATTGAAGATGTGACCTTTAGTTTTGCTGATGTGGGAATACATGAATACAGACTTGACGAAAATATGGTTTTGCATTACCGAAGGAATTGTGAATGTCATATTATACCAAGCGAGCATTCTGTTAAACTACATATCTATGGCGAAGACGGGCAACCTGCTGAAAGGTTTTTCATCATGGGTCAAAATGATTATGGAATTACACTTGCGGATTGCCTCGTCAAAGAAAAACCTGCGGATATTCTCTAAAGTAGCATAGTATAAATAAGGTGTAGGATAAGTATTTCTTATGGTTTGGATGGAGAACCTTGCGGTTCAAAATGAAATTGTCAAAGTCATGCGTGATAGGGAAGTGATGATTCACAAAATGTATGACAATGAAGGCACACCAAAAAGAATTATCAAAAGAAGGCTTTATGCAAATGGAACAGACCAATTAAATACGATTCTTAGAATGTATAAATACAATTCCGAAGGACTTTCATTTCATTTTTATGTAGGCTCTAATGTCATTGATTTGAAGTCATTAAATATGCCTAAATTGTTCAAAATGTTCTCCCCCGAATACCGATTGTTTAAGAATAAATGGGATGAAAAATTAGGCAACCCTGCTTATTACAAAGCGAAAAACATGATTTGGGATTTTGATGATGAAGCCCTACCTATGAATGCGTTTAAAGAAGCCGATAAATTATGCTCATGGCTACTCCTTGAAGGTTATAGTCCTATGATGGTGTTTAGTGGAAGTAAAGGCTTTCATGTGTGGTTAAACGAAGAGGAATCATATAAATTAGTCGGTGAAGGTTGGAATGATGTGCAAGCCTACAAAGAACCTCATAAGTCATTAGGACATATTTATCGTGATGTATTACAAGATTGTATGGTAAAAGCAACAGGACATGAGTTAAGACAAGACGACAATTCACCGATTTTGGCTCAAGGAATGATTCGTTGTCCTTATTCAATTCACCCAAAGACAGGACAAATTGTTTATCCGTTGGATAAGAATAACTTAGAAAAATTGAGAAATATGGATGAAAATAGTCAAGTTATTGATATTGCTAAGGAACTCCATGATTGGCAATCCGATGCTGAAAATTGTTATGGAGAGCCAATCACACTTTATCACCCACCCATGAGCAAAGTATTCAATAGAGGGATGCCTATTTGGGAAGCATAGATTTAGATAAAGAAAACAATAACCTTTTCCTATGGGATTATATCAAGACCGAATTAGCGAATGCTATCAATGTCCCGAAATTGATACTAAATTAACAGGTGCTTTCTGTAAAGTATGTGGGTGCAATATGAAAATCAAAGCCCGCTTGAAGAACGCTACTTGTCCTTTAGGAAAGTGGAAAGAATGAAGGCTTTTTCTTATTTAGGAAAAGAAGTAATATTTGATTTCTTAGAGGGCGACCACATTTCTAAGAATTGGCTAAGTGGTTCTTTTTATGAATTGGAATTACTTGAATGGATTAAAGGTAGGGAATTGAAAGGCACTTATGTTGATGTAGGTTCTCATCATGGAAATCATGTAGTGTATTATTCTTTATTTTGTAAAGCGGATAAAGTCATTGGGATTGAAGGGAGTCCTTATAATTTTCGTTTTCTTGAAACAAATGTCAAATTGAATCAATTGAATAATGTTGTATTGCATAATGCTATCGCTTCTAATATCAATGAGGAAGTGGATTTGCATTATAACTTACAAAATACAGGGAATACTTCTTTTTATCATTTCAAAAAAGCAAATGAAAAGGTTTCTAATGAATCTAAATTATTAGATGACTTATTGGAACATGAAACAAATATTAGCCTAATGAAATTTGATATTCAAAATATGGAATGGTTTGCTTTAGACGGTTGTAAAAAAGTATTGAAAAAGCATTCACCCTTGATTTTTATTGAATGGAATAATGACAATCCACATCTAAGCGAAATAAACGAATTGTTTAAAGTGCTTGGTTATCGCTTGATTGAAACCTTGAATGTTCCTTCAACAGTCCATATTTATGAACGCAAATGATTAAATACTTGTTTGAACGAATAACTAATTGGGCGTGTGGTGTAACGGATAGCATACCTGCCTTCTAAGCAGGTGATAGGGGTTCAATTCCTCTCACGCCCGCCACAAATGGTGTTATCATGGAAGAAATCGGATTTGGTGAAGCGATTTCGGGTTTTGAAAAGTATGAACCTAAACCTGTTGAATTGTTGAGGGAATTTTCTTACCGAAATGGGAACACTACTTGGAAAGCGAATGTGTTGTTTTGTCCCAATTGTTCTAAAATTCGTGAAAAGGATACACAAAATGGCGGTTATAAGGATAAATGGGTTGTAGGTAAGGAAGAATATCACTTCACTTTGACTTATGAAACAGACGATAATGGAGAATTGTTTGCTTCATGTTCTAAGTGCAGTTTTGATATTCGCTCGCACATTCCCGAATATGATACCTATGTTTCAATAATTTTAACAGACGATGATGATGACGGACCGCCTTTGCCTTTGGAATTGTTTCACGAAACCGTTTATCAACAAGGATTTTTCATTATGCCTTCAAAGGAACATCAAAGAATTAGGGATATTGGAACAAACGAATATGGGCGTATTTTACCCGCTACTGATATTGACGGTGTGCGATATGTTATTACTTGGTCGGATTTCATTTCAAAAATGAGGTCGTTTCCTTCATTATCAGTCGTTGGAATCCCTAAGACTTACTTTAAGAGTCTTTAGATAACAAGCGTAATAAAAATAATATATGGCGAATCCGAGAGCAGGTTCTTATGACCCTTTGAATCCACTTTCTTTGCATTCCGAAAGTCGTTATAGGAATGGAAATTATTCGTTGGCTTCGGAAACACAAGTGTTTGAAGGTCCACTTAGCCTTGTCAAAACAGGGGCTAAATTAGGAGGAAAGGGGGTTAAATTCGGTTTCAAGGGTTTGAAGGGAGGATTTAAGTTATCTAAAAATCAATTGTCTAAACTAAAAAATTTGAAGTTATCAAAAGGTGCGGCAAAGGTTACTGATGATGTAGCAGAAGGCGGTTTGAAAGCAGGTGCAGACGGCGTTCAAGGAAGCGTAAAAGCAGGTGGTAAAGGGGCAATAGTCAAAACAGGTATCAACATTGGTGCAAATGTAGTAGTGCTTGCTTTTGGAGGTTTAATTTACTTTGGAGGTAAAGATGCAATAGAAGCCATTACAGATAATTTCACAGGTATGAATTGTGATGATAAAGCAAAAGAGCAAGGTTTAACAGAAGGTAGTGATGAATACAAAGAAGCCGTTGAAAAGTGTCAAAATACCGCCGCAAATAAATTAGCATTTCTTGGATATGGGGCTATGGTTATTGTAGGTGTCGTAGGTTTCGTTATTATTTCAAGGTTTTTACCTAAAAAGAAAAGTGATGGTGGGGAATGATTAGATGGTTGGTTATACTCTCGCAGGTATTCAACCCGATGATGGCGGTTGGACTTCGGGTGATGAGAAAAAAGCCCAATTCAAGACCAATTTAGATATTTTCAATACTGATGGTAGCAAAGTGCAATATAACGGTGTTCAAGAAGGAAGCCCTACTTGGAATTTCGTGCCTATGGGTTCAACACTAAAATATCAAGTCTATACAGGAAAAAGTGATAGGGTTCAATTACAATTAGTGTATTTTGACATTAAGGGATTGTATAAAAAAGTAGATGAAGTTTTGAACTCCTTATCCGAATCCGAATTACAATCACTTGCAGAAGGAACGGGTGATATGGAGAATTTAATTTTTGAAAGAGCCGTTGAAAAAATGGGTGGGTGGAATAATGTTTATATCACGGTTTGGTCTAATGTAGTCAATACTAATTCAAACGGCACTTTTGAAGGGACTGTAACACTTAACCCTAATTGGGAAAAGTCGGGATATATGTTTCTTGCTCATTATGGTTATGATGCTGATGCTGAAAGTCAAGGTGATGCTTATGCTTCTGTTATTTGGGATTCTGTAAGTATTGGGTTAATGCTCGCCTCACTTGCTTTAATTCCTTTTCCGGGTGGTGCGGCTCTTACTGCGGCAGTATGGTATGCAAATCTCGCCGCATTATGTATTGATGCAGTTATTCTCGGTAAAATTTATCAAGCACAAAAGTTTGGTGTCGCTACGGTAAATAAGCACGATGAAAAATTCCCTACTTATGGCTTTAATCACATTTATTCCTTTAACACTATGGATGAAGAGGGTGCTGAAGAAACTTCGGGTGAAGTAAGTCAAGAAAACCAACAAATTGTCAATGATTTGAGGACTATAAATGATATTAACGATGTAGCAAAGTTAAGTGTTTTCATGTTGGCTACAATTGTTGCTCTTAAATTGCTAAAGCAAAGGAGGAATGGTTGATGGCATCGTGGGATAATAAATACAAATTCGGTAGTGCTACATCTTCAACCGATAATGTCCTTCTTTGTGATACTAAACACAAAGTCTATGCGTATTATACAGACGATAAAAGAGCATTCAAGGATTTCATTATTTTAGGATTTGAAGCCTTTGATACTTCGGGGATTGGAACGAGTTTTAAGCAAGATGCGGCAAGTCTTCATAAGGTTCGTTTCAAGGTATATAATAATGGAAAAAAGGTCTATGAAGAAGATATTGTGGGCGATAGTGGAGGACAAGCATTTTCAATGCCTCTTTTGATTAACGAAGAAGGTTTGTGGGAAGTAACGGCTACAAGTATTTCATCGGGTGATTGTTCATCTCCAACGATGGATAAGAAAATATTGGGGAGTTTTGCGGCACGACCACCTATTCAAGAAGAGGGAGAACAGACCCTTGATGATGAAGTAAGTAGTCCTACAAAACCCGAAGAAAATTGGTTGCTTTATGGCGTTCTTGGATTATTTATTGTATTCGGAATTAAGAAAATAAAAGAGAAGTGATGATTATGTTTTTGTATGAAGATGGATTCCCCCTAAAATTATTTGCGAAAGGTTTAGGCATTAGCGAAAGCGATTGGATTAACTTACAACCTCAAATGACGCTTGACTCATTTACACCTGCTGATTTTGAATGGGTAAGGGGAACGGAATTGAGAACCGATGGTTTGCCTCAAGAAATCCTTAAATTCTTGAAAGTAGGAAAAATTGCGAGATTCCCGAAAAGAGATAGTGCAACAGGCAATTTACAATATATTGAACTCTATGACAAGGTTATTCGTGGTGATGAAGGCAAAGAATATGAAAAAGAGATTACTCCCATTGATTTCACTAAAGCACTTACATATTATGAAAAAGCAGTAAAGAACCCTGCTTTCAAAAATGATAGGTTAATCCGAATCAGAAATGATGGTCTTAAATTACCTAAGTGGGCTTTTACTTCTTGAGATGGTGCTATGGACTTTGAATTGATTCTTAATTCGGAATATATTCAAGACATGACATGGAAACAATTTTTGGACTCTTCTGCGGAATTAAAAGGTATCAAGAATCATTCTATTTTACCTGTTTTTGTATTCAATAATTTTTTGAAAGAGCCTCAATTCATCGGTTTTTGTGTTATGAATGGGAATCTTGCTTTGTTTATGGATTATCATATTTCTAAAGAGGTAAAAAGTTATGTTGATACCTTAAATGAGTTTATTGATGTTGCATTTTGGTCTACCCATACTGAATGTTTGCTTTATCATGGAGTAGCAATTGTCGCTGATGCAAAGGTTCAAGAATGCGCTCAAGAATTCGGTTGGTATGAAGCATACATGGCGAGTTATCGGGGCAATTATGAAAATTACCAAGAATTAGCCACCGAACCAAACCTATAAATACCTGTTCAAACAAGGTTATGTTGGGGTTTCAAATGCCTAATGACAATATTAGCAAAGAATCGCTTCACGCAAGAAAAGTGAAAGGCTTAAACATTGTTGCACAAGAAAATATCGTGCAAAAATCCGAATCCGTGTTTGCGGTCAAGGGTTCTAAAAACAAAGTATATACAGTCATTTACTACAAACCGAATGTTCTCGGAAAATTGACTATTGAAGAACGGTGGACTTGCGATTGTTGGGATTTCAAAGCAAGAGGTCGGAAAAATGGTGTGGATTGTAAGCACATTACGGCATCTAAGGTCTTTGTAACCCTCAATGGTAAGTGGTAATATGTCAAAGAAAAATGCGTGGAAAGAAACAATTTATGAAGCACTAAAAGAATGTGCCTTGCTCACAAGTGAAATGCCCGATTTGATTAGTCATTATCGGAATACGCCATCCGTTGTTCAAATCGCTTCTGTTTTGAGCAGGGATGAAAGGTTCAAACGATTAGATAAGCCATATTGTTACGGTTTAAGTGGTCGGAAAAGCCATAAAGTATTGTTGTTCGGGCGAGCAGATACCGAATATGAAAGCACCCACCCTTACAATTCTAAGAAGTAATGTGAAGGGTTATAAACAAAGTCGGACAATAGTTTCTTATGCGAGGATTGTTGCGTAAAAATTTGACCGAGTTAAGAAAGTATAACAAAGCGACTTTGCTTGAACATTGTGAATCAAGGCTCGCTACTCTTTCTAAAAGAAGCGTCAAGGAACATAATTTGCGTAATGAAATCAATGAAAACGAAATGATGGTTGATTTGTCAAGACTCAATCACGAATCGTTGGCGTATATTGCTAATGCTTTGAACAAAGCAACAAGGAAGTGAAGGATATGGATTCATATTGGATTTCCCAAGCACAAGAATATGCAAAGGTATTCAAGGCATTTAGAAATGAATTGCCTAATGATATTGATTCAAACGAAGTCCTTTCGCTTTGGTTTCACTTCCGAGAATCAATTTGCGACTGTGATGGTTGCCGAGAAGATGCAGATTGTGTCATTCACATTGATGTTCCCGATTATGAAGAAGATGATATTTGATTTCTTTATATACTCTTGGTGCATTCATTAGTTATGAAAAAGCGTGAAATTGGAAAGGTAAAGAATTACTTTCGCTTTGGGAAAGGTAAAATATGGAAATCCGATAGCATTAGATACTCAAAATACGAACCTTTAGATACCCGTTCAAACAAAGGTCAATACATGGATAGTGTAGATGTGCATAAGTGCGTTGATTGTGGCTCAAAAGAATTTGAAACCAATAGTGATGACTCAATTTCTTGTTTGGACTGTGGTTTAGTCCGTAATGATTTGGTTTTAGACCACCGACCCGCAGTAAATTACAATGACGATGGCGTTTCAAATGAACAACATGGGCGACCACAAAACGAATTTGAACACGAATCCTTGACTACTGAAATTTCACCCGCTTACAAAGGCGGTGATGGTCAAAGTCTTTCTTCAAAAGAAAAACAAAAGTGGGGTCGCCTTCGTTATTTGGATAACAGGGGTCGCATTCGTGATGGTAAAGAACGAAATTTGGCTACTGCATTAACTGAATTGAAGCGTATTTCAACAAATATGGGTTTGCCTAATTCAATTGCTAAAGACGGGGCTATGATGTATCGGAAAGCCGTTGATAAGAAATTGATTCGTGGGCGTAGCATTGAGGGGGTTGTCGCCGCTTCTTTGTATATGGCTTGCCGTATGAATCATAATCCACGAACATTAGACGATATAGGAAAGCATTCACGAACAGGGCGAAAAGAAATCGGAAGGACTTATCGCTTTTTGGCTAAGGAATTGGAAGTAAATGTCCCACTTTCTTCTCCACAAGACTACATTCCCCGTTTCTGTTCCTCTTTGGGTTTGCCTTTCAATGTGCAAAAAGAAGCCCTTGAAATCATTAACGGTATCGGGGATATGGCTATGGTAAGTCGCGGTCCGACAGGAATTGCAGGTGCGGCAATTTACCTTTCAGCAAAGCGTCATTCAAACGAAAGAACCCAATCCGATGTAGCAAAAGTCGCAGGTGTAACCGAAGTTACTATTCGGAACAGGTATAAGGAATTGTGTGAATCCTTGAATTATGATTATTCAAATCCAAAAGTCGTCTTGAAACAAGAAGAATAATAAGGGTTGCGTAAGAAGTAATTCTTATGTGGGCTTGGATAACGCTATTTGTTGTTGAAGTCATAGGTGCGATTTGGATTTGGCGATTCATTTCTAAAAATCGTGATGTTGAATCCGAGAAAAACGCTCAAATTTCCCAATTGGAATTCGTTAAAGATTCATTGGAAAAAAGAATTGTTGAAGAAGAATTGAAATTGTCAAGCAAACAGGAAATAATAGGACAAATGGGAGAAAATATCCGATTTTTACAAAAACAAATGGGCGAAATGGGTCAAGAAATTGTTGATTTATCGGAAAAATTACAGACTACTAAAGAAGAAGAGAAAAAACAAAAAGGGAGGGCGCAATCTGCACACACTACAAAGGGTCAAATTCTTGAAAAATGGTGTCCTTTCATAGAGCATCCACAAATTGAACCGCATTGGCAACCGAAGGATTGGAGTTTCTTAGGTAATCCGATTGATTATATCGTTTGGGATGAAAAAGGAATTGTATTCTTAGATGTGAAGGCAGGTAAAAGCCAATTAACAAAGAAACAAAGAATGATTCGGGATTTGATTAAAGAAGGAAATGTTGAATGGAGAGAAATTCGTCTTGAATAATGTGAACATTGATATACCCGTTCAAACAAAGGTATAGATAACCAACAGGTGAAAAATATGGTAGGCGTAAATGTTATTGCAGAAAAAGGAGTCACATACTCGGAATACAAGAAAAACGACAAGCACCGAATCTACTTTAAGCATTCGGACAATGGCGGAAAGCCCGTTGAAGTCGGCAATTATGACTTGAAAGAAGGTGCATACTTTCCCGCAAGAGGTTCAAACGGCAACGCATGGGGAGTAGTCGGTGAAAACGACAACGCTCAAGCATTGATTGTCATTGGCGATTCTCAAAAGGTCTTTGTCGGACCGAAGCGAAATGCCTCAACCACTTACAACAACGGTGGTAACACATGGACTCAAAAGAGGTCTTACGGTGGCGGTTCTTCAAACAAAGACCGTGATATTAAGATGGGTATGTGTCAAAACAACGCCGCTATGATTGTGTCCGAATTTAACCCACTTGAAAAGGGAATGAGCAACGAAGAAATCGCTGAAATGATTCGTGATTTGAAATTGGCTATCTTTGAAGCGAATTGTGCTTGAAGGTGTTTTCTTTGGATAAGGGCGAACCCTTTTTCGCTCTCGGTAAGAAATCAAGGCGTATTGCTTCTATGATTCACTTTCCCGAAGGGGATTATTGTTCATGGCGGTGGGAAATGCCTATTGAATCTGCGGAGGGTCTAATCGGACAATGTTTTCGGACACCCGACAAGCCCATTTGTAAATTAGCCAATGGTGAAATAATCAACGGATTTCAATTGAGAAATCTAATTTTCAATTGCAGAATTGTATATCAATAAGTATTAAATAATGGGATAACTTAGGTTTTATCATGGCGGTCATATCCGATGCTGAAAAGACATGGATGGATGACAATTTTTACACCCGCTTTGAAGATGATAAGAATTATGAAAGGGATAGTCTAATCAATCACGAAATCGCTTCAATTTTTGTTCCCGAAGAATATTCATGGGCTTTCACGCTCTTATTTTTTGAATCCCGAATGTTGAAAATGGCTAAAGACCGAAAGAATAAATTGATTTTTAACGAAATGATGAATGAATCGTCAAGTATTCGGAGAGCAACCTTAGACCCCAATAGACCGAGAGGTTGGTCCAATAACAACCAAAAATACCGATACCCCGCCGCATCAAAGGCTTCATCGGATAAGCCATATCAAACATTTTCCGATGGTGATTGGTTTTACAAAGGCAAAGTGATTACTAAAGAGGAAGCAAAAAAATTACTCAATGGTGAATAATCGTCGCTATGTTTAAGTAGTGTCACCTGTTGGCTTAGGTTGGAGAGTATCATGTTGGATAACGCAGTATTGGAAAAATTTGTTGGAAGGGCTAAGAAAATCGGTTGTTTGCCTAAGAAACAGGCAAAATTGGTTGTGGAATGGCTATCGGATAATGAAGGCGAATGGGAAGAATCACAAATTCATTCTCACCTTGAAGATGAATGGGGCTATGGCGGTTTGCAGAAAGGAAGCATTACCTTCTTCTGTCGTTGTTTCAAAGACACCAATGGAAAGAAAGTGTTTAGTGTTGAAGGTCGCAGACCCCGCAAAATCCGTTTTCTTCCTCCATCCGAGCGTTGATTTCGGTTTCTTCGGATAAGTCAATTCCGACCATTTCACTTAATTCAGTCCAATAGGAAAAATCACCCTTTTCTACTTCGGTTGGGTGAATGTTGAATTCTTTGTCAAAAGAAATGATTTCAATGAGTTTCAATTCAGCCTTTTCTTCAAAAGAGGTCATCATCTTCGCCTCCGTTTTGAAGTGGTTGTGCGAGCAGAAATTGGACTCTCGCTTTCGGGTGTGTTGTAAGTGTTTTGTTTTCAACCATGCGAGCAAACGATTCATTGATTAAGGAATCAATTTCCTCCATAGTGTCTTTCATTTTTTCAAATGGAACAAAGCAAGCGAATTCATAAGTTACAATAACTTGGTCTTTCGGCATTTGGAATACTTGTCGTCTAATTGTGTCAGCAAAACCATAGCGTTCTCCAACAGACCGTAAAAGGTTGTTTGTAGGACAACCCTCATCCAATGTGAAATCTTCCGAAAAAAACATCATGTGGAATCCATCGGGAATATCACCCGCTTCTTTCATTTGGTTCAATGCCTCTTCTAAACCTACGCTTGCAGGGGGCGTTTCATCAGTTTCATTCTCTTTACTTATGCTCATGTTTATACACCTAACTTTTTCAAAAATTCCTCATCATTATAACGCTTCACAATTTCAAGCATTTGTTTGAAGGCAGGTATCATTTCTTTGACTTCAACGATTTGCTCTTGTTTTTGGTTGCCCGATGGGAATAGGTAATTCACTTTTTGTTTGTAATATCCGTTGGATATGAGGGATGTCAGGATGGCTCTTGCGTTTTTTGCGTTTTTTTCATCGTTTAAAACGATTTTTGCATATTCTTCCGAATAATTTACCAACAATTCTTGAGTCTTTGCTTGTAGCATATTTGTGTAAGTATCAGTATCGCTTTCTAATAAATTGTTGATGCTTTGCTCATCCGTTCCTAATAAGTCGGCTAATTGTTTTGAAAGACAACCGACACCGAGAATTGAAAGCCTTAATGGGTCGCTAAGAATTGTAAAGAAATTTAAGAAAAGACTGTCAATATCATTATCGTCATTCATTACCGCATTTGTAACTAAGACTACTTCTGCGTTTTTATTCAATGCAATTTTGATTTCATTTAATTCTTTCATAAACATTCACCACACTTGTAAAACATACCTTGATTCTCTATGTCAAAAGTATTAGAACAGGATTTGCATACCCTATATCGCCATCGGAAAAGAATGACTCTATGACTTTGCGTTTCTTTGATAGCCAATTCTTTGTTTTGAATTAACTCATCAACAACAGGAAAAGGTTGTTCCTCCAAATGTTTCAATACTGATGGTATCATATCAAAACGCCTTCCCCAATCTCCTAATTTCTTTCGCCTCAACCGTTCCGATAACGAATACGGATTTATCTTCAATGACTGATACTTTTACAAGGTTTTCACCGCCCTCATAATCTTCAAAGACGATTCTCCGACCACCACCTGCGTTGATAGTCACCTTCATAATTTTCACTTAGTTTTTGATGTATTTAATTGTTCTCAACAAAAGCATTAAAATAGTCGTTTTGATAATCAAGGTCTATGACCGCTATTACTTCAAGTGCATTAGCCGATATGTGCGGTCTAAATTGGGGGAATTATAAGGAAAAATCTCTTGTGATTTTCAGTAGGAATGGTTATGAAGACTACATTTTCTTGTATAACTTGAAAAATAAGAAAGCAAAAAAAGAATATGAATTTTACAAAATATATGGTAACCACTTAGACTTCTTACCAAATTATACAGAATCCTTTGAGTTTGAAGTCTTGGAAGCAGATATGACAATTTTAACGGACATAGGACAAAAGAATTTTAATAATGGTTATCAACAATTGTTTGAAATGTTGGACTTAGAATTAAATGATACGCTCGGTGGGTTTTTTATGCGAATCCCCGATGAAATCTATTCGGACACCTATGAGTATAAACACTATCAAGAATTGTCTTTTCTTGAAACAGGCGTTTGGTTAAATGATTTCACATTGGGGCGACTTGATGATGAAATAGTCATGTATGATATTCGCTTGTGATAACCTATAAATACCTGTTAATACAACGATAGGTTGGTGAAAGTCAATATGGCGAACAACAACACAGTAGCGGACCCTTGGGATGTAGCATTGAACAGATTTGATAATAGAGGCTATCGTGAAAGTCTTGGCGGGGTCAATCCCACAGGTGCTTCCGCATGGTATATCAATGAGCGTGGCGAAAAAGAATTGATTGGCAAGTGTATGCGAGCCGTCTATTATTCTAAGAAGAAAGTGCCTCGCAGTAATCCTATCGGTGAATCCAACAAAATGAAATTCCTTATGGGTGTCGGTCTTGAAGATTATATTCAAGAAATGTGGTCGGGTGCAGGTGTTTTGCTCGGTAGCAATATCAAATTGCGTCAAAACATTTCAAAAGACCCTGCTCAAGAAATCATGCTAAGTGGTGAAGTGGATGCTTTGCTTCGCTACTCCGAATTTGAAATCGGTTCGGATGGCGTAGAACGGCTTGTCATTGACCCAACAAAAGCCATTGGTATTGAAGTCAAGACCTCTTACGGTCATTGGAAGCAAAAGCAATTGGGCGGAAACGAAGTCTATGATGTTGGCTTCCCTCAATTGGAACACTTGATGCAAACCGCACTTTACCTTCATACTCGTCATGTGCTTGAGGATTACTACAATGTGGAGATTCCTTTCTTCGTTATCACTTATCTATTGCGTGATTCGGGCTTCAAGAAGTCCTTCCGTATTGAATTGTCCGATGGTTATGAAGGGCGTATCATTGTCAAGACGATGGATGGTGAAGAAATTACTCCTAACGGTGCTATGGCTCTCAAATGGAACACAAATGTTCAACCTATTGAATTGACGATTGACATGATGCGTGAGCGTTTTGCTGAAACCGTTCATCACCTTGAAACCGACACACTACCCGACAGGGATTTCAAACTCCGTTATTCCGATGACGAAGCGAAACAATTGTTTGATTTGGGAGTCCTTTCAAAGACGAAATATGCAAAGCACGAAAAAGACCCTCTCGCTGAAATCGGTGATTGGAATTGTGCTTATTGCGATTGGAAAGACCTTTGCTACCCTCAAGGTATTTTTACCGTTGATGTGGAAAACGGTGTCTTGACCGTCAATGAAGCCCTCGCAGAATACGGTATTGGAGGTGTTGCTGATGACTGAAAAGAAAGGAATTAGGGGCTACATTACTCATTTCGTTATGTTTTTCCTTGCACTTGATGGTATTTTGCATCTTGTTGAAGTCGTTTCGGCATTCTATGAAGAAGCATGGCTTACTTTTTCTTTGACCTTATTTCACGCTACTATTTTCTTATTGGCGGCGTATTTTGTCGGACATGACCACAAGCACCATTCACACGGAAATGAATAGAATACTTCAAACAATAACTACAATGCAAGTAATGTCATCTTCCTTACCTCCACTTTTGAGATAAGAAATTGCACCCTCTTCATAAGCCCGTTCAAAGAAGGGAACGATTCTCAATTGTTGCTTTGAATTACGGTATGCCTGTTCACATAGCATTTTAGAAAGAGAATTGTTTGGGTTGATGGTTTGTAGTGGATATTTTTTGGATATTTCAACGACTTCTTCATTTTTCAAATTATCAAACAATCCATCCGAACCGAGAATAATTTGGTCGCCATCATTTAATGCGATTCTGTAAAATATTCCTTGATTTGGACTTTCGCCAAAGAATTTCTCATTTTCTTTTCCGATTTGATATGGATAATTGAACGAATGTTGTTGTTCATCTGTTTCAAAAACAATTTTATTATTGTTGAGAATTAGCATCCCTGCATCCCCTACTTGACAAACCTTCATGGATTGCCCTTCAATTACTGCGAAAATCACCGTAGCCGAACCTGTTGATGAAGTTTCATTCAAAGCATAGTCAAGAATCAATTCGGGCGTTTTGTGTCCGTATTCAATGGCTTCAATGCAATTATCAATCATTTCATTTACAAATTCTTTTACATTGACTTCTTGTTTAGCCCAAGAGCCTACGCCATCAAATACACAAACATAAGTCTTTCCGTTCTTTTCATAAATGAAGTGTCCGTCTTCACCGTTGATTTCTTTTTTATCATCGTGTGGGATGGTATAGCCTTCGGTCTGCATAGAAAAGTATATGAACACCTTCTATCTAAACGAAGTGGTTAAATAGGGCTTTGAACAATCAAGAATTATGGGTTTCGTTATTGTTCGGGTTGAGGGTAAGACTTTTCCTCATAGAAATGAATTAAGAAACGAATTGGGATTGGAATATGATTGGAAAGCAAAAGACTTCAAAGGTGCTTTTGGTGATAATTCTAAAAGACTAAACCGAATTGAAGCCTTCTGTAAGAAAAACCGATTAACTCTTTACTTTGACGGTGAAGAAAAGTATAATCCAAACGCCCAAGCGAAACAAAATAAACAAAACACTTTGAAAGTAGATGATGAAGACCTTGATATTGATTCTTTTAATTTGAATGATTACTTCAAAAATACTAAAATCTTTGTTGATGAAAAAAGCGTAGGCAAAGTCGGATTCAAGAAAAGCAACGGGCATAAAGAAGGCAATAAAGACTTCATTCAATTTGATGTTGATGAGAATACAGTAATTGCTGATGAAATAGGATTTGATGATGTTTCAAAAGACACGCAATTTCACCCATTTAGAAATATCCAAAAACAAGTCATAGAGCCAATGATGGAGGCGATTGACAAGGGTTATAAAAATATCGTTGTTGAAATGCCTGTTGGCGGTGGTAAATCCGTTGTTGCTAAAACAATTCCGCAAATTTATGATTCACACGCTTATATTGTAACTCACTTGAAAGGATTACAAGCCCAATACTTGAAAGAAATGCCGTTTATGAAATCCGTTATGGGTCGTGCAAATTATGATTGTTTGCTTGATATTGAGCCGGGAACTGATGATTTGAAATTAGCAAACGAAGCCTTAGAAAATGTAGGCACTACCTCTCCGCAGACTTGTAATGCGAGCCTTGCACCATGTAAATACGCAAAAGGTTTCAATTGCACAAAGAAAAACCCAACAGGCGTAGGAGGAATTATGGATTTCAATGTTGATGCAGATAACCTTTGTGATTATTACGGTGCATTGACTACGGCTCAAAAATCAAGGTATTTTGTAGGAAATACGGCATACATGATGGGAATGAACCGTAGTGGTAAAGTATTGCCTAAAAGACCGTTTTTGATTATTGACGAAGCACACCAATTAGCAAATAACATGATGAGTTTCTATTCACTAAACATTTCACAAAGAATGCTTGAAAGGTTGTTCAAAGCACCTTCACAACAAGAAGTCAAGGATGCAAAATCGGCTTCTAAACAAAAAGCGTTGGAGGAACAAAGAAATAGGATTTTGAAACAATTTGACCCGAATAAGCCAACAGAAGGTTATGGGATTCCGAACATTCTTCCTATGAATCTAAACACCCCTGCTGAAACAAGAAAACAGGAATTGATTAAATTAACAAAATACTTATTGGCTCTTGAAACATTTGTAAAAGACAAAATGAAAGACAAAGACCCCCATACTAAATATGAAAAGAAAGAATTGTCATACGCTACTAATTTTTTGCATAAAGTCGTTGAATTGATTGGCTCTATTGCTAAGAATTGGGAAAATTGGGTTTATCAAGTGGATGAATCAAACCAAATTCCTACATGGGTTTCGTTTAAGCCTGTCAATGTTTCAAATTATGCCGATGATTTGTTGCTTAAATTGGGAACACAACGGATTTTCTTAACAGGAACGGTTTTGGACTATGAAATTTTCGCAAGGGAATTAGGTTTAGAAGTAAATGATACTGCTTTCGTTAAGGTTCATTACAGTCCATTCCCCGAAGAAAACCGACCCGTTTTTACACACATTAAGGGCGGAAAATTGTCAAAGAAGTATAGAGGTCAAGAATCGTTTGAACAATGTGCTGATGCTATTCATAAAATCGCAAGTCTTTACCCCGATAGCAAAGGATTGATTTTACCTTATACAGATGACATAGAAGAAGGCGTTGTTGAAGCATTGTTGGATAAATACCCGTTGGTTCATGGAAGGATTCGGCAACACAATAAGAATCCAAAAGAGCGTGATGCAGTATTCCGAGAATTTGAAACAGAAAATAGTAATGAAATTTTGATTTCTACTTATGCAAATCAAGGGTTTGATGGTAAAATGGTTGATTTCACTATTATTGTCAAAATACCTTTCGGACCGTTGGGCGATATTCAAGTTAAAACGAAAGCAGAAAATGACCCTAAATGGTATCAGTTAATGACTTCGGTTGAATTGGCTCAAATGTGTGGAAGAAATGTGCGAAGTGCTACTGATGTAGGACATACTTACATTATTGACCCATCATTCGCTTTTCACTTTGAAAGAGGTATGAATAATAACCCTATGGCGAGGTTGCTTCCTACTTATTTATCAAAAACAATTATTAACAACAAAAAATAAGGTGATAGTATGAAAATCGGTATTTGTGGAAGAATGGCTTCGGGAAAGACTACACTTGCGAATGAATTAGAAAAACAATTTTTGAAGCAAAGAAAAGTAGCCATTGAAGAAAATGTTTGTCAAATGTCGTTGGCGGGGAAAGTAAAAGAAATCGCAAAGGATTTATTCTTCATGCAAGGGAAAGATAGACCACTTTTACAGAAAATTGGTATGAAAATGCGTGAAATTGATGAAAATGTGTGGTTGGATTATGTTTTAGAATCAGCAAATAGACAATTAGGTATTGTAATTGTTGATGATGTGCGATTTATCAATGAAGCAGTAACTATGAAAGAAAACGAATGGATTATGATTAAAATTGTCGTTGATGAGGAAACCCAATTGGAAAGGCTCAAGAAAACTTATCCGCATGATTGGGAACGACATTGGGAAAATAGAAACAATCCAAGTGAAAGTCAAGTAGACCATATTCTTGATGAAGTATTTGATTTCATTATTGATGCAAACGATGTGATGGACTTTGAAGCGGATTGGATAGTAGATTATAACCAAATGCGTGAATAGAAGCATTAAAATAGTCGTTTAGGGTAGGAGATATTATGTTGTGGCTTGACCTTGATACAGGAAGCATTACTGACAGTCAAAAAAGACCGAAAGGTAATTGGGTTGTCGTCATGCTAATTTCTACCGACTACGGTAATTTTGAAACAACATTTGACGGTATTAAGCGATTTGCTAAAGTATTCGGCGTTCAAGACTATGATATTGAAAAAATTGATAAGGATATGCAAATTTGGGCTGAAGAAGAGAATCTTTCAAAAATGCTAAAAGACAATTTCGGAACATATTTCAACATTTTCTTTGACGATGGTATGATTGAAATTACACTTAACAAAAATGCTACTGATGAAACGAAAGGACAACCCGCACCCTCTAACACAGGCGTTGATGAAGATGAATTGCCTTCTACAAGAAGCGGTGGTGGTGGCGGTGGAGGTAAAGGAATGCCCTCTCCCGATGGCGACCCCTCCGATGATGAAGGCGAAGGTGATTCCGATGATGGAGAGGGTGATGCTGACGGTGATGGTGAACCCTCCGATGGCGATTCCGACAAAGACTCCGATAAAAATATCGCTGATGAAGAAGAAGAAGGCGAATCAAAAAATCCATTTGAAGAGGGTGAAAAGAAAGGAAAAGAAATTCCCGATTCACTAAAAGAAAAACTTCAAGGTAACAAAGAAGGCGACTCATCCGAAAGCGGTGAAGGTAGTGGAGAAGGTAGCGATACTGATTCCGAAGGCGGTGATGGTCAAAGTGATTCCGATTCACAAGGTCAAGGTGATGGTGGCGATACTGAATCCGATTCACAAGATTCTTCGCAAGGTCAAGGTGAAGGTGATGCAGACGGTCAAGGTGAAGGGGAAGGTGAACAAGGCGATTCCGATTCCGATAGCGGAGATGGTGATGACTCCGATGGCGATTCCGAAAGTGGTGAACAAGGAGATTCCGATTCCGATTCCGATAGCGGAGAAGAAGGCGAAAAAGGTGAGGGTGATTCCGACTCCGATAACGAAGGCGATTCCGATTCCGAAAAGGGTGAAAAATCCGACAAAGAAACAGATAAAGAAGGAAAATCCGACGAATCGGGCGATAATGAAGGTGAATCCGATTCCGATGATGATTCCGATAACGAAGGTGAAAGCGGAGATGGTGAAAATCCCTCCGATGATGGAAAACCTGCTCTTTCACCCGAAGGTCAAAAAATACTTGACGCTTTGAAGGAACAATGTCAAAATTCAAGAGATAATGCAGAAGAGGCTATGAAAGAACCCGATTCCGAAGAAGCAATTGAGCAATATGAAGATGCAGATGAGGCACTTAACGAAGCATTATCGCTTTGTGAAGATGAAGGGGTTAATCCCGATGATGTTCCCGAAATTGAAGAAATGCAAAAATTGGTTGAAGAAGCAGAAGAATTTGCAGAAACCGCCGCAGAATTAGAAGATTATATTGAAAAAGCATTTGAAGAAGCACTTGAAGAAGGCGGTATTGATGTTGAGGATTATGATGAATTCGTTAAAGGTCTTATGTCGGCAATCTTTGATACTATCGCAGAAGAAGAAAGAATCAAAAGAGAACAAGCAATTGAGGCATTGAATAAGGTCGCTGATAAGAGCGCAGTAAAGGCGGTCAATTGGAAAACAGGTGACATAAAATACTTTTCAAAAGACGAAGTATTAGGTCGTGATTGGCAAATGATTCAACCCATTTTTACAGGTCTTTGGGATGGTGGAAACGAAATCGTTGTTGATAACACCCTTGAAGGTGCTAAGAAGGTTGCTGATTACTTCAATATCAAAGAAACGGGTAAGAAAAGTAAGACTTCCGCAGTATTTAATACTAAGAATCAAGACTTCATGGATATTTTGAAAAGAATGCGTATGTTTGAAATCAAAACTGATTGGAATAACGGTGGGGAAACCGTAAGCATTTCTTATTGAGGGTTTTAGATAGCAAAACCGACAATTGAATACTATGACTGAAAAGGTTTGGCGTAAAGAATGGGATAAGTTTTCCGATGATGCCATTCAAGAAATGAAAAAATACTCCGACCAAACCCATTTGCATAGGGAATGGATGAGTTATGTTTATGAAGTCAATGGTCGCTATGAATTAGGCGAACCTTCTTACGGTGATGAATCCCGAATTGAAGTCAATCCCAAAGAAAAATCCAAAGAGGATGGAAAGAAAAACGGATTTACAGAATCTCAAAGAAAGTGGACTATTCACGGACACCCTCTCAAAGACGGCAAAATCTATACAGGTCGTCAATACTTTTCTTCAACCGATATTCTCGGAGAATTTATGAAAAGCAGGGACAATAATGAATATGTAGTCCAATATGTCGTTTATCCTCATCAACAAGACTCCAACGGTGAAAAAGTAATTCACAATCGGGTTCGCATTTTAGTATTCCCGAATCGTGAAATCTTATGGAAGGCTATGAAAATGAGCCACCCAAACATGACCGAAGAACAATTTAACAGTATCAATGAATCCAATGGCTATAACAAAAATGCCGTTGATGGTAGCCTAAAAAATGATGCAGGGGTTGATTGGTTCGCATTTCAAGAAGCATTAGGTAAATTAGGTTACATGGGTATCATGGATATTGAGGGTCCGAAAGGAGGTATTACCGTTGATGCCGCAGATACTATGTTTGTTCAAAATGCTGATAGCATGAGCGTCAATTGGGCTATTATCGGATTATTGGCTATCGGATTCGCCGCACTTTTGAAAACGAGAGGAAAAATGCCTTCGTTTGGTGTTGAAGATGGATTCGGTGCTGATTTTGAAAGTCGGCATTGGTGGAATTGAATTGAGTAAAAGGACTTTGGCAGGGGGATTTATTGCTTTTTTGGGTATTTTATCCGCTTTTTCTCACTTTTCAAGAAAAGATGCTGAAAACATAGGCGTAAAATTAAATTCGGGATATAATGCTACTGTTTTTACTTTGCCCGATGGCGATACGCTGAAAATTGTGCGACTTGATAATAATGATAATTTGAGGCAAGCCATTTTCATTAGCGATTACATTCAAAAAACAAAAAGTGGAGAATGGAGAGTATGCAAAGTCCTTCCTAAATACTATTACTTTAACGCAGGGGTCGGAAATACAGAATTACAAGAACAGATGGAAGAAGAAAATGTAGTATATGAACACATTGTAAAGTATAATAAACCGTTTGCTATGTGGGTAACACCTACTTACAAGACTGAAAGGGTATCAAACCTGAGAAGGTATTCGGGCGTAATCAAACAAGAATTAAGCACCAAAATACAGAATGCACTTGATGAATTACGGTCTTGGGGAAAGGAATATGATGTTGAGTTTTCCGACCTTCATAACGAAAATTACGGCTTAGATGATGAAGGAAACATTATTTTCTATGATTTTGATGTAGAATATGCCCTTTGAAAATAGCCGATTTCATGTGAACGGTTATATACACCTTCAAACAAGTATAGAATAAGCCCGACAAGAAATAGGGCGGAAACAAAAAACAGGTGAAAAATATGAGCAAAGAAAACAAATCGGAAATTGAAGCATTTTTGGAACAAGCAAAGGCAGAAGCCCCAACCACAACGGGAACTACTGTCTACCCAAACCGTGACCGCCTCCAAGCAGACTTTGATACTCTTTATCAAGGCTACATCATTGAAGGCTACAACGAGGGCATTGAAGGAAACTACGGTGTATCTACTGCCGTGAACCTCATTGACACGAACAACGAAGGTCGCAGAATGACTCTTTGGGTATCGGGATATGAATGCAACCACTTCTCTCAATTCGTTGAAGGACAAGCCGCAAACGGCAACGCACTTCCTCTTCAAGTGTCCTTTGTCCGAACCAAGCAAACCTCCGAGAAGACAGGTCGCACTTTCAACAAACTCACCCTCCGTCTTGACGCAAGCGGTGATGATGTCGTTATCCCTGCAATCCCCGAGGACCAAATGCCCGAAGCATGATTCGGGTTGATGACTCTTCATTGATTGACGGTATTACCAACGGTATTTATCAAGGTTCGCATACTCCACTTATCGCATTCCTGTGGGATTACCCTTCCCGCATGAAACCCCCTGTGCGGCAGGTGTGGTTGGGTGCTGAATCCGTGATTGAAGGTGTAAAAACCAACGAACATCGGAAACATACTCAACCCCCTGTCGCCTCCGAAGGTTTTATGAATGCGGTTGGATTGGCGTTTCTTGTTCAACAACCGTTTGAGCGACTTCGTTTGCTTGAGCGTATGCTACCGAAGGTGATGACATGATACCAAAGACCATTCTTGACTTCATCAAGGAAACGGTTGATGGGACACATTCATTATCCAACGGTGCAATTGTTGAAAAACAAGAAAATGTTTCAGCGATTATTGATTCCCTCATTGAAGGCAACACGGTTCAAGGTATTGGTGTCGCAACCAAACGGAGTCCTGTTGGCATCAAAAACAAGGATGCGGGAAAAGATAAAACAATGATTGAATTCTCCGTTTCGGATGGAGAAAACTCGGCTGAATGCGTCATCCACAATACAGGTGCGAAATACCTTGCAGGTGGTTTATCTAATTCAACATTGGCTTCTTATGACAAGATTCTTCGGGTATCAATCGCAGAAGGAAAACCGATTAAAATTGAGGGTGCTTTCACCAACCTTAATAGAAAACGGTTGTTTGTCGTTGAAGAAATTGAATGGGCTGATGACGGAACAAAGAGCCAATTAGAGCCTCAACAAATCAAGGCTTTTTTGGAATTGTGCAAATCCGAAAACATTACACCACTTGACATTCTTACCGATGATGAATCCATTTGGTCGGAATTTTACGCTGACCAATCGTTGAAAGAAGCCGTCATGCTCTTTTGCTTGAGTCCTTATCAAAAAGAGGATATGATTCACTTCGGACTGATTACAAATCCGGGTGAAGGTAAGAACCATTTGGTTGATAAAGTCATTAGTCCCTTAGTCCGTTGCAGAATGGCGGGAACAGGAAAACTATCTACTTTCGCCGCATTATTCGGTGCTATGTCAAGTGATGACTTGAATTCTATTGAATTAGGTTTGCTTCCTAAAATGAATAATAGTCGCCTTGTGTTCTCGGAATTTCAAACAATGGATGAAGATGTGTTCGGTGAAATGCTGAATGTCATGTCCGATGGCTTTTATTCGCTACAAAAAGGCAAAATGGATGTTACCCGCCATGCTATGCTGAACATGGGCTTCTTTGGTAATCCGCCTAATTATTGGAACGAAGATAACCATGATAAAACCGAAATGTTGGCGGCATTTGGAAAATATACTTTGCCTATTATTTCAAGACTTACTATCATTTTCGCAAAACCTGTGTTAAACGATGACCCCAACGCAGAAGAAAGAATCCGAATGAAAATCCTTGAAAATATGGATAGGAAAAGCAAAAACAAATCCAAAAACGAAGAGTTAAGTATCATTCGTCAATTCTTCAAGGAATATTTGCTTTATGTTTCAAGACTTGAACCGCAATTAGGGTTCTTCAAAAACATTATTCAATCCGAATTCGTGAGGATTCAAGAAACCGATAACTTCAAAGAAGCATTCGCTACAAGAAGTAAAACCGATAACAGAAAATGGGCGGGTTTGCTTACATTGATTAGAGGATATGCAAGGTTAAACGGAAGGGATAAATTAGACCCAACCGATGTAACAATGGGAACAAAAATGTTTGAAGCCTCATTGGAAACCTTAACAGGTGTATTGCCGAAAAGTAGTCTGCTTCAAGGTATTGACTTTGATATGTTGGAATTGCACCGAGCAATCGTTTCAACCTTTGATAAGGGAATGGGTCATGGTGCATCGGTTTCAAGAAAGAAAATTAACGAATTAGCAAAGAGGCAGGGAAGAAATAAACAATTAAAAGAATTGTTTAAAATCAATTTACCCGATGGCTCAAAACTCATTGAGGATTTAGGAAATGGTGAATTATTAGTTAAGCGTGATTGGGAGGGTTCTTATGAATAAGGATGACTTCTCATGGGCTTTCATTCATGGGTATTACTACCCGAAATTCTTGATTATGGTTAAGGCTATGGATTGGGATGAAAGGTATGATTTCTTGACGGCACTTTACAACGATAAACACCCCGATGAAATTTGGGAAGAAAGAAGTGAAGAACCTATCCGTGATTTGATGGAATATGTAGCAAGAAAGGATTATTTTCATTTCTTTTGCATGGGATTTACGGTATTTGAAGATGGTCGGTATATCGTGCATGAAAAAATCCGTGAATTGATTTGGCTTTACAACAAAAACCATTAAATAATGAATGCAACCAAAGTAATGATGTGAGCCTATGAATGAGGAAACCGAAAACCGTGTTAAACTCGCCTTAGATTTGATGGCGAGAAATGGTTGGGGTATTGAAAGGGCTTCAAAACAAGCAAAGACTACACGAAGAACCGTCAAACGATATGCCGACAAACAAGGTATTGATTTGAAAACACAAGTAGGAAAAGCAATCAAAGTCATTCGCAAACCCGAAGAAAAAATAGAAGATTTCTTGACTCTTATTCACAACGGCAATTCCGCTACGGCTTCTGCTAAACAATTGAAAACAACCGTAAAAACTATGTCAAAAAAGACCTACAAAGGCATTCCTATCATTGAAAAAAGAGGCAATTTTTGGGAATGTAATTTCGTTCCTGTTTATGAATATGAAATTGTGTATTATGGTGAATTGCTTTCTTTTGATGGGAAAATACAGGGCAGGGGTGTTTTAAGCGGACCCGATGCAAATAAACCTAAGAATAAGAAAAATCAAGACGAAGAATACGCTGACATTTGGTGGCAATTAGATGTTTCAATGTTTTCTACACTACCACCCGAACAAGTAGCAAAGGCTTATCAAAAAGAAGTTATGAACGCAATCACCAAGAAATTCTTGAGAGTCAATGTGAAAAATGCTTCTTTATCACGCAAATTTAAGCAAAATGCTGATGTATTAGACGATATGAAGGATAAACGAAGGGATAAATCCGAGAAAGTAACTGTCTTAGAAAACATTACAAAACGATATGATATTCATTTTGATGAACCTACGGGAAACATTGATGAGGATTTTGACTTTTCTAATACTATTGACTTCGTGCCTGTTGGAAAATATGTTGATAAGAAAAAGAAAAGAGCAAAAGGAAAGTTTCAATTGTTTTATTTGAGAAAAGGAAACGCACAGGGCTACGGACCGATTGATGTAAGAATTGATTATCGCTTGCTTTGATTTCTTTACCGACACATTCCTTCAAGGTTTCCTTGAGCCTTCGGAGAGGGGTATGAAAGAAAATCCTTTTCTTTTATCAATACTTGGGGGCGGTTTTAGATAACAAAAGCAACCAATAAGAAATAGGTGAACACCTTGAGAGAATACTTATTACCTGCATTAACTATCATTGGCGGTGGCGGTGTCGTCTATTATTTGATTGGCTTAAGAGATACTACACCCGTTGGCTTAACTATCGTTAAGAAATTAAAAACCGATGCTATTATGGCTAATGCGGAAAAGGTTTATTCTTATGAAATTATTGATGGAACATACCGTGAAAGTGAAGGTTCTTTGCCTCTAAAATCTAATGATGACAATGCGGTTTTAGCACTTTATGACCCTGATGGCGACATCATTTACGCTGAAAATATCAAAAAAGACTCCATTTTGCTACAAAATCCCTCCGATTATGAAGAAATACTATCTTTAGCAAAAGAGCAAAAAAGAATCGTTGAGAATGTTGAATCTAATGTTGATGCTTTGGATGAAGTTATTGCTTCATTGGAAGAAAGTATTGCAGAAGAAACTGCAAGTCAAAATGCTGAAATGACATTAAGACCTTCTAATACTTTACAATCACATTTCGTTTGGTGAACATTATGAAAAATTATCCGAAATTATTTTACGCAAAAGAAAAGAAACCTCTTCACTTAGTAGGTTATACTTTGGCTTTAGGACTTATGGCAACAGGAGTCTTAGAAACACTTCATTCAATTCCTTACATCTTGAAAGGTGAAAGTAGTCCTATCGGTATGACTCTCGGACCCGCTACGGTAATTTTAAGTGGATTGATTGCAGGTGGGTATCTAATGGAAGCAAAAGTCATTTACTGAACAAATTGTTTAAGTAGTATGGCTTCTTAGGGTGGACTATGGAGAGGAAGTATCAAATCCGATTTCACTTGGCAAAGGGCGAGAATTTTATGAAGTGGCAAGTAAAAGACTTGTCAAACGGTGAGGTCAATTATTATGACCCCGAAGAATACCAATTGGTTATCTATGATTGCGTCTTGAAAAATCAAAGGACTACCGCAGAAAAAATCAATTGCGGGGCAAATAAAACCGTTTGTGCATGGATTCGTGCAGGGCGTGTTGTGCTTCGTTCATTGGCTCGGCAATCGGAATATCCTTACGCTTCTATTTTTGAAGTCGCTTACAATCCGAGAGTTAATCCTTTTTGGTGTGATTACAACGGAAACGATGTAGACAACAATGAATACGGGGAAATCCTGTCATGTGGTCGCAAACTTTATGCGAATCCAAATTACTGACCCCAAAAAATACCCCCTTCTCCTAAACAGGAAAGGTATTTCCGAAAGAATGTGTCGGATTTGTGAACCATTAAATACAAGTTATAATAATGGATGCTTATGAACGCTGAACAATGGACTTTTGTTGCTATTTTGCTTGCGACTATCGGACTACTGATTTTGAATAAATTGAGAAATGACAAAAACCTGCGAGCAAAATTAGCAGAAGCCGTTGATGATTTAGAAGAAGTCATTGAAGATACTACGGGGCTTGATGTTGAATTATCCGAAGTCGTTGAGGATGCTTTAGAAACTGTTGCAGATGCCGCAGAAGAAATCCTTGAAGATGTAAAAGAAGATGGCGTATTAGATACAGATGTTGAAACCGTTGTTGATGATGTAAAGGAAGAAATTCTTGACGATGTGGATGATTTGTTGTCATTGACTGTCCCTAAATTGAAAGAAATACTCAAGGCTAAGGGATTATCTGTAAGTGGTAAGAAAGCCGATTTGATTTCCCGCATCCTTGAAAATCAAGAATGATTATATACTTGTTGCTATCTATTCTTTATTGAACGGGTAGCCGAGCATGGTCAAAGGCGCAGGGCTTAAACTCCTGTCTATAATGGTTCGTGGGTTCAAATCCCACCCCGTTCATATTATGGTTTAAGTATAGGTTTGGACAATTGGTTATCATGGGGTCATATACAGATTACTTGAAAAGACTTCATGCCGAAGCAAATCACGCTTATGAAATCGCAGAACAGGCGAGGGCAAAGGGACATGACCCAAAAAATGCCGTTGAAATACCAAAGGCAAATGATTTAGCAGACCGAACACAAAAATTGTTGGATTTCTTGCACAAAAGAAAGACGGCTGAACAGATTCGGACTTTGACGAAAGACTTTGAAGGCAATCGTGAAAGAGTCGCTATTGAAATCGCTCGGATTGTTTGTGCTGAATCATACCTTTACGGAACGCTCATGGATTGTAGCGATTGTGGAGGCACAGGCGTAAAGAAAAAAGGCAATTGGGAAAGCCCTTGTTTTGAATGTGAAGGAATCGGCAACAAATTAGGTTTTGCTAATGAAATCGTTGCTGATTACAAAGACACCATGAAAGAATTTGAATCGCAAAAAGGCGGTCTATGGACTCCCGATACCGATTCTCAAAGACTTAGTGAAATGGCTATTTATCACGGCATTTGTGCAGGTTTAGCGGTATTAACCGAAGGTATTCTCGTTGCACCACTTGAAGGTGTAGTATCAGCAAGGATTCTTAAAAACAAAGACTCAACACATACCTTAGCGGTTTCTTATGCAGGTCCGATTAGAAGTGCAGGGGGAACAGGGCAAGCACTTTCAGTCTTAATTGCCGACATTATTAGAAGAGATTTTGATTTGAAAGCACCGATAATGTCTTTTGAAGAAATTGAACGGTATAAGGAAGAAACAGGTGCGTATGCGAGAGGACTTCAACACCGACCCTCTAATCCCGAAATTGAAACCATTGTGAAGTCTTGTCCCATTTACATTGATGGTGAAGGTGTAGGCAACGAAGTTACAGGTCAAAGGGATTTACCAAGAGTAAGAACAAACAAAGTCCGTGAAGGTATGCTATTGGTTCTTTGTGAAGGATTGGTTTTGAAAGCACCTAAGATTTTGAAGTATGTAGATGCTTTAGGTCTTGATGGTTGGGATTGGCTAAGACCATTCGCTAAGGGTTCAAAAACAGGCGGTGATAATACCGTCAAACCCAACAAGAAATACATTTCCGATGTTCTCGCAGGTCGCCCCGTATTTTCGCAACCAATGGCGACAGGGGGCTTTAGATTGAGATATGGGCGTAGTCGTTTAGCAGGGTTGGCTACTACTTCAATTCACCCCGCATCTATGAATGCTCTCGCAGGTTTTGTAGTCATTGGGACTCAAATGAAGTATGAAAGACCCGGAAAAGGAACGGTTGCGACACCTTGCGATAGCATAGACGGTCCGTATATTCAATTCAAAGACGGTTCAGCAAAGACTATTGTTGCTTATGATGAATTACCCCTTCGTTATCCAACCGACCCCGATTATGATATTGAAACCATTTGGGATTTAGGAGAATTACTTGTTCCTGTTGGAGAATTTTTAGAAAATAACCATGTGCTTTTAGAAAGTCCGTATGTCCCCGAATGGCATAAACAAGTATTGAAAGAAAAAAGTATTGATTATCCCAAAAATTATCAAGAAGCGGTTCGTCATGTCAATGAATATAAAGTGCCTTTAGCACCCGAATATGTAGCATTTTATGATGATATTACAGATGAAGAGTTTGAAACGCTTTTGAATAATGTTGATAAATTCGGTAACTTAAAAAGTGAAGAAGCGAGAATCGTTTGCTATAAATTAGCAATCAATATGAGAAATACTCCAAGTGGATTTCAAATTTATGGTGATAGGTCTATGCCTATAAGAAATTATGAATTAGGGTATCAGGACCCTCATAATAAGCAAAAAACGAGTAAAAAATCCGACTTTTTACAACATTTCCTCATAAAGCCAAGAGTAACTTATCGGATAGGAACACGAATGGGGAAACCCGAAGGAAGCAAAATGCGTGAAATGAAACCACCAATTCATACTATGTTTGTAGTCGGTCATAAAGTCGGTTCTAAGCGTTTGGTTTCCGATGCTTCTAAGCGTGATGATGCAATCCAAGTAGGAATCCGTTATTGTGAAGGTTGCGGAGATTTCACTACAAAAGGAGTATGTAAGAATTGTAAAAAGAATACAATTTTTCAATCACATGAATGGGTAAGCCCAAAGAATGATTACAAAGAATTATACCCCGAAATATCCGCTAATGAATTGTGGGAAAATGCTCTTAATCAAGTCAAAGAAGCGGAAGAAAAAATGGGTATTGAAGAAGTATTCGGTCAAGAAAATAAAAAGAAAAGAATTAGTATCAACCCACAAGTCAAAGGCGTAAAGGGTATGACAAGCAAAGACAAAATGAATGAAAATCTAATCAAAGGTATTCTGCGTGAAAAGAATGATATTAGCACATTCCGTGATGGGACAATTCGTTTTGACATGGTGGATATTACAATGACGCATTTCAAACCAAAAGAAATCGGAATTACAGTAAAACAAGCAAGGGAATTAGGTTATGAATGCAACAAAGACACCGATGTTTTAGAATTGATGCCTCAAGATGTGATAGTCCCTATGAATTGTGCTACTTCTTTATTGAATACTACAAAATTTGTTGATGATATGCTTATGACTCTTTATGACATGGATAGTTACTATAATTGTCAAGAAATTAACGATTTAGTAGGTCATCTAATTATGGGTATTGCACCGCACACTTCGGGGGCAATTTTAGCAAGAATTATTGGATTCGCTGATATTAAAGGGCATTACGGACACCCTTACTTTCACGCCGCAAAACGAAGAAATTGTGATGGCGATATTGACGCAATTATTATGTTAATGGATGGACTTATTAACTTTTCAAGAAGTTATTTACCCGGAAATAGAGGCGGATTGATGGATGCACCGTTGATTTTGACGATGACAATTGAACCTACCGAAATTGATAAAGAAGCATTAAATGTTGATACTATGTGGGATTATCCAATTTCTTTCTATGAAGGAACAATGAATAGACCTCAAGCAAAAGAAGCGATTAAGAGTTTGGGTGTTGAAACCGTTGAAGTGAGATTAGAAAAAGGACTAAACGCTTTTGAAGGATTTGGTTATACACACGAAACAACCGATGCTTGCGAGGGTCCGAAATACAATCCTTACACCGCTTTGGATTCTATGAAACAAAAAACATTTATGCAATTTGAATTAGGTGAAAAAATTAGAGCCGTTGATAACGCAGACCAAGCAGGGCGATTGATTAACCGACACTTGATTCGGGACATGAGAGGAAATCTAAGGGCTTACGGACAACAAAAAGTTAGATGCACAAAATGTGGGGCAAAATACCGAAGACCGCCAATTTCGGGTAAGTGTATTGAAGTTATTGAAAAAGACGCTGAAAATCCAATGACAGGTGAAATTGAAGATAAAATATGCAATCATAAATTGATATTGACTGTTCATCAAGGGTCGGTTGAAAAGTATGATGGCTTAATTGACGAAATTATTGAAAAATATGGTGTTGATGGCTACACCGACAATCTATTTAGATTGGTTCACAATTGGGTTCAAGACACTTTTTCAAAGGGTGATGAATCGGTTCAACAAAAATTATTTGATTAACAACCTTAATATACCCGTTCAGCCAAAAGGTAAAATATGGGACAGTCAAACCATTCGGGGCGTATTCAACGGCTTTACATTGAGGACAATAAGGCAAAGGTTCATCCTATCAATTGTGTTCCCGAACAGTCAAAACGACCTAAAGGCTCATGGACTAATGGCGTTAAGGCATGGCGAAAAGGTATCGCAGGTGCTAATGATGAATGGGTCGGTTGGTTTGCACCACCACGATTTAGAAAAGGAAAGTCTATGGATAAGGGTTCTTTCAAAGGATTTACTTTTGATTCATCGGAAGAATAAAGTCTAAAAAGTCTTAGATAGTCATTCAAATAATATGATAGCATGATTGAGTCCGAAAATACCTCCGAAGCAGAAGGTAAAGGTGATTTTTTCGGTGCTTTGAAAATGGCGGGTGTCATCATTATCGGAGTCTTAGCCGTTGTTGGTTTAACATGGACTGATTTATTGGGTTTCAATGACAAATCCTCTCCTAAAAGCAATACAACGAAAACAGAAGCCGAAACTTCTAAAAAAGATGAAGGAGAAGAAGTCGCTGATTACAATGAAACCTATCTTGAAGGCGATATTACCGAAAGCGATTATGAAAATGTCCCTTCAAAGTAAGTATTTATATACGGCTTCGCATAATTAAAAATTATGACCGCACATAGTCTTGACTTGACCGAACAAGAATTGATTCTAATTTACCGACTTTGCGAAAACGCTACTGTAAATGGGTATGATACCGCTAAAGCACTTGTAAGTATCATGGATAAAGTTAAAATTACTGCCTTTGAAGGACAATTGCCCGAAGGACAGGCTACACTACCCGTTTCTAATGAATAATTAACTTCATTGGTATGCAGGTAAATAATATGGCGAACCACCAATATTAACTTCAACCCACCCAACAGGACTTACAGGGAACGGTAGTGGAGAATCGGGTAATGCACCCGTTGGCGTTGGAGGGGCGGCAGGGGGAACGAAAGCACCAACCGATTGAAGATAGGCTACATCTTGCAGATTGCTTGCTGAACCAATATCGCCGTTTCCATCCGAAACCAAAACCGCATTTGTTGAATTGGTTTGACGAATGGTTCCCACGACATGAAGTTTGGTTGAGGGGTCGGTATTACCTAAGCCTATTCCGACATTTCCACTATTTGTGATTCTCAATTTTGTGTCGGTTGCGGAAACATTGTTCGCCGCATCGGGCGTTCCAAAAGCCATATCAAAATGTGCGGTATCTCGCTCGGATAATTGCCAAAGGTCAGCCGTTCCTTCTACATTGTTAAAGTGGATTCCTCCGTATTGGGTCGTCAATCCGACTCTTCCGTTTGCACCTGTGGTAAGAATTGCATATTCTGTTGAAGCCCCTGCATCCACCTCAATTGCCGCCGATGGCGAGGTTGTTCCAATCCCTAATCGGTTATTTGTGTTATCCCAATACAATTCTCCGTTGTCTTGTGCAAGATTAGTCCCTGCATCCACGAATAAAATTGAACCCGATGTTCCCGAACCCACCGCATCACCAATAGAGATTCCTCCCCCACCTCCGCCCGAAGCGACTAAGGGACTTCCGACTGTTCCATCACCCGTAATGGTTATTCCATCAACGGCAACAGTAGTTAAATAAGCACCCGCAGGTTGTTTGTTATTAAAAGTATTCCAATCAACGCTACTCAAATAACCGTCTGTTGAAGTCGTGGCTTGATTGATTCCTAATGTTCCTGTTGTAGTGATTGTTCCACCTGTTAATGGACCACTTGTAGTAATGCTTGTGACCGTTCCTGTATTGGTAGTATAACCTGCATCGTTTGTTAAGGCTGAAACATTGTCCCCCGCTTGTAATTTATTATTGAAAGTAGTCCAATTAGCACTTGACAAATAACCATCAGCACTTGCAGAAGCCTGTGTGATACCGATTGTTCCTGTTGAGGTAATTGTTCCACCCGTAATCGGTGCAGTAGTCGCAATAGAAGTAACTGTTCCGCTTGTAGGTGTTGAATTAACCCAATTTGTGCCGTTGTATTCCAAAACTTGACCCGATGATGGCGTAGTGGTAACTACATTATTCAAATCTTGAATATCTGCGGCGGCAATCCGAGCATCAGCCCTTCCATCTGTAAAGTATAAATTGGTCGCACCTTCGGATAAATCATCGGTGTCTTTATTTCCGAAATCCGTGTTAAAAAGACTTGTCGCATAATACAAATTAGTAGCACCCTCCGATAAGTCATCGGTGTCCTTACCTGCAAACGCAGTATCAAAGCGGGATTGTGTATAATATAGGTTTGAGCCTTCCGCAATATCCGATGTAGTTAATACTACTACGCCCGTAGCACCATTCACGGAGGTTACAGGTGCAGAAGGAACGGCTTGATTTACCCAAATTGTGCCGTTATATGTCAATACTTCATTTGTTGAAGGCGTGGTGATTGTGACATTGTTTAAGTCTTGAATATCTGCGGCAGAAATTCTCGCATCGGCTCTTGTGTTTGTGAAGTATAAATTGGTAGCACCTTCGGGGACTCCATCGGTGTTATTTGCAGTAGCGATTGCACCTAATCCTAAATTTGTTCTCGCAGTAGAAGCAGAACCTAAATCACTTAAATTATTAGAAACTTGTAAGAAATCGCCCGTATTTTGCGTAGCGGCAGTTCCCAAGCCTAAACTTGTCCTCGCAGTAGCACCCGATTCTGCAACCCAATTAGTGCCGTTGCCGACAATAAAATTACCATCAGTTACGGCTAAATCTGCAATATCCGCCAAACCTGCATCATACGCTTGAACATCGGAACCGATAGCGACTCCTAAATTGGTTCTTGCATCGGCTTCTGTTGTTGCACCCGTTCCACCATTGGCTACTTCTAATGTTCCTCCAAGCGTAATTGTTCCACTTGTTGTAATCGGACTACCTGTATAAGTTAATCCCGTAGTGCCTCCATCCATAGCAACGGAAGTTACTGTTCCACCACTACCCGTAGCAGTTAATGTTCCACCGCTAAAGGATAATCCACTTCCAATCGTTACTGCGGAAACCAAACCGCCCGCATCACCGTAAAGAATACTATTTGTTATACTTTGTGTAATTGTTCCTACGGAAATGTTATCGCCACTTGAATAATAACCCGCATCGTTGGCTAATACGGAAACATTGTCGCCATCACGGACTACATCGGAAACATTTACCCAATTAGTGCCATTATAACTCAAAATATCGTTTGTAGCAACCGTTGTAATAACCACATCGGCTAAATCTCCAATGTTTGTTAATGCTATTCTTGCGTCTGCTCTCGCATTTGTAAAATACAAATTGCTACCTTCTGCTAAATCAGTAGTCGTTTTGCCCGCAAAGTCCGTATTAAATAAAGAAGTGGCGTAATATAAATTGGTTGCACCTTCTGTTAAATCATCCGTATCTTTAGTAGCAAAATCTGTATTGAACCTTGAAGTAGTATAGTAAAGGTTTGTCCCTTCTGCAATATCCGATGTAGTCAATACAACAACGCCTGTCGCCCCATTTACAGAAGT
>Ga0255761_10000567_pt1 | contig 34510 bp, 32 predicted proteins | sample 071ome_29_FD_179961 | JGI IMG/M metagenome (GOLD analysis project Ga0255761, IMG submission 179961) | Coastal salt marsh microbial communities from the Groves Creek Marsh, Skidaway Island, Georgia - 071407BT metaG (version 2) | ecosystem: Environmental > Aquatic > Marine > Intertidal zone >... | reverse complement strand
TTGGTGATGTGATCGGTAAATACCATCCTCATGGTGATTCTGCTGTTTATGATGCTATTGTCAGAATGGCGCAACCTTTTTCAATGAGACATATGCTTATTGACGGTCAAGGTAACTTTGGATCTATTGATGGAGATGCCCCAGCTGCAATGAGATATACCGAAGTTCGTATGGCTAAACTTGCCAGTGATTTATTAATGGATTTAGATAAGGAAACGGTTCAATTTGCACCAAACTATGATGAGTCAGAATTTGAGCCAACGGTATTACCCACAAGGGTCCCCAATTTGCTAGTTAATGGCTCTTCAGGGATAGCAGTAGGTATGGCTACAAATATTCCTCCGCATAACCTATCAGAGGTGATTAATGGAATTATTGCCGTTATTGATAACTCAGAAATTACTATTGATGAACTTATAGAAAATTTTATTCCTGGACCAGACTTTCCAACGTCGGGCATTATGTTTGCAAGTCAGGGCATTCAGGATGCTTATAAAACAGGGAAGGGAAGCATAAAGCTTCGTGGAAAAACTCATATTGAGTACAACGATAATGCAAGAGATGTCATCACTATCAGTGAGCTTCCATTCCAGGTAAATAAGGCAAGATTAATTGAGAAAATTGCTGATCTTGTACGGTCTAAATCTATTGAAGGTATTGCTGAGTTACGCGACGAGTCCGACAAAGATGGCTTACGCGTTGTAATTGAAATTAAAAAAGGAGAAAACGCAGAAGTGATACGTAACTTGCTCTTTAAACATACTCCTTTAGAGACAAGCTTCGGTATTAATTTTGTTGCTCTTGTGAATAATCAGCCGAGACTGCTCAACCTAAGGCAAATTCTAGATATATTCATTGATCATAGAAAAGAAATAGTTACCCGAAGATCAATCTTTGATCTTAGAAAGGCCAGAAAGCGCGCTCATGTACTCGAAGGTCTTTTGATAGCATTGCATAATATTGATGAGATCATTGAAACCATTAAAGGCTCAAAAAATCCAACAGAAGCAAAGGATAAGCTAACTTCGATTACTTGGAAGGCAAGTAATATAGAGCAGAAATTAAAGGCTGTAACCGATGAGCTATCAAGGCCTGAATTCTTGTCAACTAAGCATGGCTTAAAGGATGGCAATTATTTGTTGTCGCCAGAGCAAGCTCAAGCAATCCTTGAGCTTCGTTTGCATCGTTTAACTGCACTTGAACAAGATAAGATTATTGATGAATACAATGCCCTAATTGAGCAAATAAAATACTTTCTATCAATCTTAAATGATGAGCATAAGCTAATCTCTGTTATCAAAGATGAGCTTATAGAAGTTAAGAATAACTATGGTGAAGAGAGACGCACATCTATAGAGATAGATACATCAAGCATTACAACTGAGGATTTGATTCCAAAAGAAGATTTGCTTGTGACTATGTCTTCTACCGGTTATATAAAAACACAATCACTTGATAATTACAGACAGCAACATAGAGGTGGCAGAGGTAAGACTGCTGCCAAAGTAAAAGAAGATGATTTTATTACCAATGCATTTGTAGCCAATTCTCATGAAACGCTGCTATGCTTTACAAGCTTAGGTAAGGTTTTTTGGCTTAAGGTTTATCAATTACCCAAGGTAAGCACGACCAGCAAAGGGAAACCTATCGTAAACCTGTTACCACTGGGTGACGGAGAAAAAATACAATCAATACTTCCAGTAAATGATTTTAATAATGATAAATTTATTTTCTTCGCTACACAAAATGGAACTGTTAAGAAAACCTCCTTGGAGCAATATTCACGCCCTAGAGCAAATGGTATTATTGCTATTGATATTAAAGATAATGACGAATTAATATCTACAGAAATAACTGACGGTAATAATGAAATCATGCTGTTCACCCAATCGGGTAAATCAATTAAATTTGATGAAAATAAAGTGAGATCAGTAGGTAGGTCAGCTTCAGGTGTCAAAGGTATTAATCTGGCTGAAAATGATAAAGTCATCTCTATGATTATTCCAAAAGATGATGCAAACGTTCTAATAGCAACAGAGAATGGATTTGGCAAGCAGACACCGGCGAATCTATTTTCGCTTCAAGGCAGAGCAGGAAAAGGAGTTATAGCTATTAACACATCTGAAAGAAATGGCTGTGCAGTTTCTGCTTTAATGGTGCAAGAGACAGATGAGGTAATGTTAATTACCACACAAGGTACCCTAGTAAGGATCTCTGTTGATGAGATTGCCCAATCAGGAAGAAATACTCAAGGAGTTACCTTAATTAAGCCAGATGAGAACGACAAGCTATCTAAAATGTTAAAAATAATTTTTACCGAAGATGAGATGAATGATGACTGATAGAGTTTTTAATTTTAGTGCTGGCCCAGCCATGCTGCCTGATGATGTTCTTAAAGATGTTCAAAGTGAATTATTAGATTGGAATAATTCAGGCATGAGCGTTATGGAAGTATCTCATCGAAGCAAGGAATTTATTTCTGTTGCTGAGACCTCAGAAGCAGATTTAAGGGAGATCTTAAATATACCCGATGACTTTAAAGTATTATTTTTGCAGGGTGGTGCCACAGGTCAGTTCTCCTCTGTGCCACTCAATATTTCAAGACCTGAAGATACAGCCGATTATATTATTACCGGTAATTGGGGCAAAAAGGCTTTTAAAGAGGCTAAAAACTTATTAAATGCTGTTGCAGTATCCGATGAGTCAGGTAGCAATTTTACTACTTTGCCTAATACAAATGATATTAAATTTAGTAACAATCCAGCTTATATACATATAACCCCAAATGAGACTGTTTATGGAGTTGAGTTTGATACTATCCCTAAAATCAATCATATTGCCCCGGTTGTTGCGGATTTGTCTTCTACAATTTTAAGTAGACCAATAAACTTTGATGATGTTGATTTGCTCTATGCCGGCGCTCAAAAGAATATAGGGCCAGCAGGTATAACTATAGTTATTATTAGGGAGAACCTCCTAAATAAAGCAAGGATTGGTACTCCAGAGATTCTTAATTACACCACGATGTCAGAATCTGACTCTATGTACAATACACCCCCCACATTAGCTTGGTACATCGCAGCAAAAGTATTCCAATGGATAAAAAATTCGGGTGGGGTTGAGGAGATGTATCGACGTTCAAGTGAAAAATCTAAAAACTTATACGAATTTATTGATAATAGTAATTTCTATAATGCCCCGGTTGAGATTAGTGCCCGCTCAAAGATGAATGTTGTATTTACGCTTAAAAACAATGATCTTGATGCTGAATTTATTAAGCTAGCCGAAAAAAATGGCCTGACAAATTTAAAAGGTCACAGATCAATTGGAGGTATGCGAGCAAGCATTTATAATGCAATGAGCATTGAAGGCGTCAATGCACTTGTTAACTTTATGAAATTATTCGAGAAAGAACATAACTAATTATGAAAACATTTAAAACGCTTAATAATATTGATCCTATTGGCATACACATATTTACTAATGCAGGGTTCAAAGAAACTGACTCAGAAAATCCTGATATCTTTTTGGTTAGATCTGCTGATATGCATCAATATAGTTTTTCAAAAAATTTACTTGCAGTTGGTAGGGCTGGTGCAGGTGTAAACAATATTCCAATTGATAATTTATCTGAGTTAGGTATACCTGTTTTTAATACCCCGGGAGCTAATGCAAATGCTGTAAAAGAGCTGGTAATTGCCTCAATATTAACTTCGGCAAGAAATTTAATCGAAGCATCCAATTATGTAGCAAATTTGGATAGTTCTGATCCTAACCTTAAGGCTAATATTGAAAAAGGTAAAAAGCAGTTTGTTGGCCATGAATTGCCCGACAAAACACTGGGCGTTATTGGCTTAGGCGCAATCGGTGTTCAGGTAGCAAATACAGCATTATCACTAGGTATGAATGTAGTTGGTTTTGACCCCTCAATTACAGTTTCAAGCGCCTGGCAATTATCATCAGACGTAATTAAAGCAAATTCTCTTAATGAATTACTTAGTAGGTCTGATTATATTACGATCCATGTTCCGCTATTAGAATCCACGAAGGGACTTATCAATGCAAAGCATGTCAGTGTTATTAAAGATAATGCAACAATACTCAATTTTTCTAGAGATGGAATTATTGATGATGACACCCTTGATGCACTTCTTGAGAATAAATTAGCACGTTACGTTACTGATTTTGCACAACCCGCTCTAATGAATAATGCAAAAGTATTATGTTTCCCACATCTAGGAGCATCTACATACGAAGCAGAACGAAATTGTGCGCTAATGGTATGCAAAAATATTAAAGATTTTATCGAAAAGGGGGCTATTAGGAATTCGGTTAACTTTCCTGACATTTCTTTTGAGGGTAATCCTGCAATTAGATTGGTCATTATTAATAAGAATGTCCCAAATATGGTTGGACAAATTACTTCCTTGTTGGCCTCAAAGAATATAAATATTTCGAATTTTGTTAACGTAAGCAAAGGTGATATTGCGATTAACCTTGTCGATTTAGATTCTACAGTCAGCGATGATGCTATATCTGAAATTTCAAAAATTAATGGTATTCTAAGTGCTCGCTCTATCACTAAATGAATCTATTCAGCTCAATATATTATTTGGGGCCACAGGGGACCTTCTCTGAATACCTAGCAAATACCCACAGAGATTTTAAACATCTTGAAAAAATTTCTGTTTCAAGCATTACACAAATATATTTAGATGTTACCTCTAATACTAAATCTTTAGGGCTTATTCCGATAGAAAACTCAACTGAGGGCTCTGTTAATGAAAGTCTTAACGGACTCATTGATTACAACATAGAAATTGTAGATGAACTAAATATGAAAATAGAGCATTGCTTATTTTCAATGGACAAAACGACTAATAAAATTAAAAAAATTTATGCTCATCCGCAGTCTCTTGGTCAGTGTAATCTATGGCTTCATAAGCATTTACCATCGGTAGAACTGATACCTACCAGTAGCAATGGAAAAGCAATACAACTAGCTTGCAATGAAAACAATACTGCAGTTATTGCCGGCAAACATAATCAATGGCTAAGCCTAAATCTTCTTTGTGAAAATATTCAAAACCTAAAAGAGAACACTACAAGGTTCAATGTTATTACGGCAGCTAATGTTAAAGTTGATATTAAGTCTGATTACCTTTATAAAACCTCAATCGCAATTTCTCTTGATGATGACCAAGGCGCAGGGAGTTTAATAGCTATACTCAGACCGTTTGAAGAGAATGATATTCCTTTAACTAAACTGGTATCCCGGCCCACAAATAATGATAAATGGCATTATATATTTTTTATTGACTTCGTATCTAAATATCATGAAATCAATGATTTATTAGATTTAGTCAAGATCAAATCTAGCTTCTTTAAGTCATTTGGCAGCTACAAAATATCTGATACGCTCATTGTATGACTAAGCTAGATTTAGATGCAAATCTTCATGGTACCGTTGAGGTGCCTGGTGATAAGTCAATATCTCACCGTGCAATAATTTTTTCATCTATCGGTGAAGGTACCGCTAAAGTTGAGAATTGTTTACTTTCAGACGATGTATTAGCAACGATTGATGCATTTAAGTCTATGGGTGTAAATATTACAATTCAAGGTAAAAATGTAATTATAGAAGGTGTTGGCTTATATGGATTGAAAGAGCCTTCAAAGCCAATAGATTGTGGTAATTCGGGTACCACATGTAGACTCCTGACAGGCTTACTTTCAATGCAAGCATTTAAATCAATGCTTGTAGGTGACGCATCCTTAAGTGTTCGACCTATGAAGAGAGTAACTCTACCACTAAAACAAATGGGCGCTAAGATTAATACCTCGATGAATGGTACATTGCCCATTGAAATCTTGCCCGCAAAACTTAATAAGACCCCTATTAATTACAAGCTTGAAATACCTAGTGCACAAATATTTACGTCCTTACTATTAGCGTCGCTTTATTGCAATGATGCTTCAAATATCCATTGCGATAATAATTTTAGGGACCATACACAAAGGTTTTTTAAGTTTTTAAATATCCCACTAAGTTATAACAATCATACATACACGACTCAACCGATAAAAAATTTCACTAATCAAGATTTGAAAGTTCCTGGAGATTTTTCATCAGCTTCCTTTTTTATTGTTTTAGGAGTTTTAACTTCTGATAAAGGAATTATCATTAAAAATGTAAACCTCAATCCTACTCGTGACGCCTTGATTGGCATGCTAAAGAAAATGGGAGCTGACATTACTATTAATCATTTGTCTGATTCTAGTTATTGTGAGCCAGTAGCAGATATTTTATGTAAGAAGTCAGCTTTAAAAGGATCAGAATTTAGCTTTCCTGAGACTGCCATCGCCATTGATGAAATACCAATTCTCGCGATAGCCTGCGCCTTCGCAGAGGGCTTATCAATTATTAATAACATTGCTGAATTGAGAGTAAAAGAGAGTGACCGTATATCAGCGATCTCTAAAAATTTAAATAGTATCAATATACAAACTAGCGAAAATCATGATTCACTTACTGTATTTGGTGGAAAAATACAGTCTGGTACTATAAAGACATACCGTGATCACAGAATTGCAATGTCTTTTTTAATTGCAAGTCTTGTAGCAAAAACAAAATTCGAGTTTGATGATATAGAGATTATTAAAACTTCGTTTCCAAATTTTTTTGAAACACTAGAATTAATTTATGAATGAGGTAATTGCCATTGATGGTCCATCTTGCTCAGGTAAAGGCACTATAGCAAAATTAGTTGCTGAATCCTTAAGCTTTTATCACCTTGAAAGTGGTCTAATATATAGAAATATAGCAGCTTCACTCTATGACAGACTTGGCCAAGAGTCTGAAATCATTGAATTAGCAATAGATGCGTTCCAATTATTAGACTTAAATTCTATATGTTTAGTTGAGAATGGAAAAATGAGAAAACATAAAAATGCCTATACTTCATTTAATGCACAACTAACATCAAAGATTTCCCAATTCCAATTAATTCGTAACGAAGTTTTGAGCTTTCAAAGAGCTTTATTAGATAAAAAATCTATCGTGGCAGAAGGAAGAGACATGGCATCAATAGTTTTTCCTAATGCTAAGCTCAAAGTCTATTTAGATTGCCCACCCGAAATAAGAGCCGAGAGAAGATATAAGCAGTTGAAACTATTAGAAAAAGATGTTAGTTTAGCGCAAGTTTTAGATGACATCTTAAATCGTGATGAGCGTGATACGAAAAGATTAATTGCTCCACTGGTAATTACTAAGGAATCTAAAGTTTTTGATACTTCAAAACTTTCAGTTGAAGAGACTGTATCAGGAATCATTAGTGCCTTTGCATCTAAGTAAGGAAAAAGTAACAAGAGGTTGCTTTTGTTTTTAACAACCCTTAAAAAAAGACTTTTTAAGGAATTTTTTTTGAATTTATTTTATGACTGAAAATTTTTCTCAATTATTTGAAGAATCAATCGTTAATCAAGAAATTGCTATTGGCTCAACTATAAAAGCTACAGTTGCTGATATTAATGACTCTTTTGTAATACTTAATGCCTCTCTAAAATCTGAAGCACATATACCCATTGACCAATTTAAAGACCTAGATGGCAATCTTGAGGTTGAGATTGGCGAATTGGTTGATGTTTTTTTGGAATCTTATGAAGATGGTTATGGCGAAACTAAACTTTCAAGAGAAAAAGCCAAAAGGAATGAATCTTGGAGAAAGTTAGTTGATGCCCATGAAAATAATACGGTTATCAAAGGTCTTATCCAGAACAGAGTTCGAGGCGGCTTTACTGTAGATATTGATTTTGTTAAGGCTTTCTTGCCTGGATCTCTCGTTGATGTCAGGCCCATTAAAGATGCAAGCTATCTTGAAAATACAGTGGCTGAGTTAAAAGTTATCAAAATTGATGAAAAAAGAAACAATATAGTTGTGTCTCGTAAAGCAGTAATAGAACAAGAACACTCTGCAGAAAGAGAGGAGCTTCTTAAGACATTACAAGAAGGAGCAATTATAAAAGGAAGGATCAAAAATCTTACTGATTACGGAGCATTTATTGACCTAGGCGGTATAGATGGATTGCTACACATTACAGATATTTCTTGGAAAAGAATTAGGCATCCTTCAGAGGTATTAATTGATGGATCTGAGGTTGAAGTAGTAGTACTTAATTATGATGCTGAAAAAAATAGAGTTTCTTTAGGTATGAAACAGCTTGAAGAGGACCCATGGAAGGATGTGCAAAGACGATTTGCGCCTGGAACAAGATTATTTGGTAATATTTCAAATATTACTGATTATGGTGTATTTGTAGAAATTGATGATGGAATCGAAGGATTGGTTCATGTCTCTGAGATTGATTGGACAAATAAAAATGTAAGTCCAGCTAAGCATTTTCAGTTAGGTGATGAAACTGAAGTAATGGTACTAGAGATTGATGAATCAAGAAGAAGAATATCCCTGGGCATCAAACAGTGCCAGCCTAATCCATGGGATGAATTTAAAAACTCAAATTCTATTGGCGATAAGATCACTGGTGAAATTAAATCTATTACAGATTTTGGTCTTTTTATTGGTCTTGACAATAATATTGATGGACTGGTTCATCTGTCAGATCTGTCTTGGGAAGGCACTGGAGAAGACCAAATTAGAAATTTTTCTAAGGGAGATGAAGTATCAGCAGTAATTTTATCAATTGATATTGATAGAGAGAGAATATCATTAGGCATGAAGCAATTAGAAGATGACCCTGTTAAAAATCTCTTAGCTGCACACCCTAAAAATACATCTATAGAGGTTACTATTTCAGAAATCCAAGAAAAGGGTGCTCTTGCAAGCATTGATGGGCATGAAATCTCTGGTTATATTGATGTAAGTGATATCTCAAATACTGAAAGAGTTAATGATGCTAGAAATGCATTAGCAAAAGATGCAAAAGTAAATTGTATGGTCAAAGGTTATGATAAAAAAGAAAACCGATTAAACTTATCCATTAAAGCATTGTTAATTAAACAAGAAAAGGATGCTATTCGAGAATATCGGACGGATAAAGAAAAAATAGATGTATCAGGAACAACCTTGGGCGATCTATTAAATAAAGATGACTAAAAATGAATTAATTGAAAAAATTGCGCTTAAGCTTCCACATTTAACCAGCAAAGATGTGGAATTAGCGGTAAAGTATACCTTTAATTTATTAGGCGATTCTTTATCAAGTGGTGATAGGATTGAGATACGCGGTTTTGGTAGTTTCTCTTTACGGACCCGCAAAGCTAGAGTTGGCAGAAACCCTAAAACAGGAGAGCCTGTTGCATTGCCTCCGAAAAATGTACCTCACTTTAAACCTGGAAAAGAGCTTAAAAGTATGGTTAATGATAATTCTCATTATCCGATCAGGGATTAATAATCATAAATGCCCACAATTGATACATTGTGGTTAACACTTGGAATCGTATCTGTAACGATCCTTTTTTGGTTCTTCTTTTTTCAAAACTCCAGCTCAGAGGATCTTTCTTTAAGTTTCTATAAGGGAATTACGTCTTTACTAAGCAAAGACTACGAAGGTGCAATATTTCATTTTAACCAAATAAAATCGAATGATATAGGATTTATTGAGAGCAGATTTTTACTTTCTAATATATTTAAAATTGGTGGTAGATTTACAGATTCTATCGATGTTCTCAATAGTCTTTTAGATGAGCATATTACAGTTGAATCAGAAAACTACATTGATTTGCAATATGAAAAGGCTTCTATTTATTTTCATGCTGGCATATATGATCGTTCACTAATTTTGCTAAAAGAGATAATTACAATAAATCCGATACATAGACCATCATTAATTAAGCTGAATAGGCTCTATGAAGTCTCGTCTGAGTGGGACAAAGCTATGGAGGTAACAAGGTTGCATGAGATATCCGATGGCGAAAAGGGGCTACAGTTAATTAACTATCAATGTTCAATTATCGATCAAATGATAGAAGCAAGTAATATCCCTCAATCTTTAGAGCTTTTAAAGGCTGCTCAGCGATCTATCCTTAGCTTTAGATTTAGAATAACAGAGCTAAAAATCTTTTTAAAAAATAATGAAACGCTTAAGTGTTTAAGCATAATCGAAGAAGTGCTTACTAAGGACATTACATACTTGTATTTAATACTAGAGGAGCTACAGAAAGAGTCATCTCTTAAGAATATAGAATTCCTTGACCCTATAAAAAATATAGCCAATGCTTCGAGAGAATCAAAGCTATTCACCATTAAAACCCTAATTATTTTTTCCAAAAACATGCCTAAGGAAGATAGGCAGGAGTTATTCTTAAATTTAATTGATTTTGAGAGTAACCTTCAGCGTCAACTCATTGCTCATTATTTAGATAATCAATACGCAGAGAATACTTTAAGCAATCAAGCATTTATATGTAAATCTTGTAATACAAAATCTACAAATCATCACTGGCAGTGCCTCACTTGTTATTCATGGGAAGAGATTACTTTCAAGCCTGAGGTAGAGATTGATACGCTATTTATCTAAATCGAAACTTTCAATTATTTCTTGAGTATGCTCTCCTAAGAGGGGCGGTGGAAAACGATAACTCACAGGACTAAGATTAAGGTTAATGGGACTTCCAATATTTTTAATTAATCCTGTCACAGGATGCTCTAATTCTATAATCATATTTCTTGATATTGCATGTTTGTCTGTTAGCGCCTCAGGCACTGTATTGATCGGTCCGCATGGAATCTCTTTTTTATTCAGTAGCTCAATCCAGTCGATTGCATTTCTACTGGAAAGTTTTTCTTCAATAATTTTAACGAGCTCCTCTCTGTTATTATTTCTCGAGGCATTATCAATAAATCGACTATCTTCAATCAACTCTCGGGAATTTATGGCAATGCATAGCTCTTGCCAAAGCTTTTGAGTACCCGTAGCAATTATTAAGTATTTGTCTTTTGCCATAAAGGGCTGATAAGGAGTAATGGTAGGATGAATATTACCTAGGGGCTTAGGTTCATAGTTTGCATTTAAATAGGAGCTTCCAATATTTGCAAGCCAGGTCATCTGCGAGTCTGATAATGACACATCTATAAATTGACCCTTTCCAGAATTAGAACGATATATTAGGGCGCTCAAAATTGATATCACCGTATAAACTCCAGCGCTGATATCAGCCATAGGAGTGGGAAACCTCACAGCTTTGGAGTGATCTTCACCGGTAATGGTCATAAGCCCGGAAGAGGCTTGAGCTAAAATATCATAGCCTGGCAATTCAGATGAATGACCTGTAAAACCATAACCAGAGATAGCAGCATAAATTAATTTAGGATTTTTCTCGGACAATTGTTTGAAAGAAATATCGAATTTTTCTTGTCTGTCCAGCTTATGTAGATTTGTGATGAAAACATCAGACTGTTCCAACAATTTATGAAGACGCTTTAATTCAAGAGTATTTTTAAGGTCTATCGTTATGCTTTTTTTATTTCTATTGGTGCCTAGAAAATAGGCACTTTCATTATTTATAAAAGGAGGGCCCCAAGATCTTGATTGATCACCAATGCCTGGCCTCTCTATTTTTATAATTTCTGCACCTAAGTCACCCAAAATCATGCTTGCATAGGGGCCAGCAAGAGCTTCTGCTAGCTCAACAACAAGCAACCCATTTAATGGACCATTATGACTACTCATAAGTCATAAATTCACTAGATGTTTGGATATCACATTGATATGCATAAAAATTTTCGTCGGCAACAGGCTCGAATTCTAAATATCCAGCAAAAGCAGTCTCAATATAAGCGGGATCTTCAAGAGAGAAATCCAAGCGTAATCTGCTCCTGTTATCAGATAAATAGTATCTCTCAAGTGTAACTTTTTCATTGCTTGATGGAATTCCATTACCATTGCCAATGATATTCGGTAAAAAGCTATCAGTTCTTACAATAAGTTCATTATCAGAAAAAGTGCCAGTAGAGACCCCCTGATGCAAAAAATCATTATTGCTAAAGGTATTTAAAACATTAATTAGAGGAATAGTACGCCTGACGTCAAAATATTCACTTTCAATAGATACGAAATCACCTTCATCAACAATTCTTGTTAAAAATAGGTTAGATGCGATATAGGATCTTGGAATTGTATATGCAATACACCCTGCGGCTGGTGATTGTGTCTGCCAGTCAAATACCTTGAGGGCATCTTGTCCAGCTTGAGTTAAATTCATAGATGCAAGGCTCTGAAAAAATCGATCTATACTCTCTTGTGTAGCTCGCCACGTCCCAAAAATTGATTCTCTTGGTTGTTGTTCAATTAATGAAGAAGGGTTTTGTGAGAGCACTAAACCATTCTCTTTCTGAAGCGCAACAAGCATTGCATAGTTTCTTCTATTGCTACGCTCAGGATGCACTCTAACAAAAATACTTTCTCCAGGAATTAATATAGACTCATTCCATCCACTTCTTGACATAATGGGTGTTGCACCAGTTTCAATTTGCCATTCAGTTAGAATGCCATTAACCTCTGTCTCCACTACAATATAAACATGTGGATTTCTCCACCGATACTCCTTTATAGTTGCTGGAAAAGAAACAATTTGATCCATGTCGAAAGCAGCTTCGCTATGGTGTGGATTTACAAAATAAGGCATTAATAAAGAAACAAAAAATAAGATAAATTTTTTCATATGAATATAAATGGCTCCCCGGGGCGGACTCGAACCACCGACCAATTGATTAACAGTCAACTGCTCTACCGACTGAGCTACCGGGGAACAACAGTTATTGTATTATAGAGTGATAAATATTACATGAAAATATGGATAATCTTCAATTTCAATTAAGATCAAAATTTAAGCCTGACGGAGATCAGCCTAAAGCTATTTTAGAGCTTAATGATGGAATTACATGCGGTCTAGCAAGGCAAACATTGCTTGGCGTAACCGGGTCTGGAAAAACATTCACTATGGCTAATATTATTGAAAAAAATAATAGGCCAACTTTAATACTTGCTCCAAATAAAACTCTAGCAGCCCAACTCTATTCAGAAATGAAGGATTTTTTTCCTCACAATGCTGTTGAATATTTTGTTTCCTATTACGATTACTATCAACCTGAAGCATATGTCCCTACTACGGATACATTTATTGAAAAAGATGCATCGATTAACTCTCAGATTGAGCAAATGCGTCTATCTGCAACAAAATCTCTTATTGAAAGAAGGGATGTCATTATTGTTGCAACAGTATCTTCAATCTATGGTTTGGGAGATCCAAAACAATATTTTAAGATGGTGCTTCATTTACATGAGGGTGGAATTTTTGAGCCTAGTGAATTATCAAGAAAACTAGTTGAGCTGCAATACAATCGAAATAACTTGCAGCTATCTCAGGGTCTCTTTCGAGTGAATGGGGATATCATTGATATTTTTCCGGCCGAAGAAGAGGAGAGCGCAATTAGAATCTTTTTTGATGATAACGTGATCTCTAAGATTTATAAATTTGATCCATTGACGGGTGAAATTAAGTCTAAATTATCTCGGTATACTATTTACCCAAGAACACATTTCGTTACTCAAAAAACAGTTGTCCAAAATGCTATCAATCAAATAAAAATAGAGCTCAAATCTAGGATTCAATATTTTAAGCAAAAACAAAAATTTATTGAGGAGCAGAGGATTCGTGAGAGGACTAACTTTGACTTAGAGATGATGTCTGAGCTTGGCTATTGTAGTGGAATTGAAAATTATTCTAGATATTTGACCGGTAGGAAAGAGGGCGAATCGCCTCCATGTCTTTTTGATTATTTACCTAAGGATGGGTTACTTATCATTGATGAAAGTCACGTGACAATTCCTCAACTTCACGGTATGTATAAAGGAGATCGATCACGAAAAGAAACGCTAGTGGATTATGGTTTTAGGCTTCCTTCTGCATTAGATAATAGACCATTGATGTTTGATGAAGTTTCCAGGGCTAGTCCACAAACAATCTTTGTAAGTGCAACACCAGGCAAATATGAACTTGAGATATCTGATAATGTTATTGAGCAGATTGTTAGGCCAACTGGATTGATTGACCCTCAAATTGAAATTAGGCCTGCCTCAAGCCAAGTTTCAAACATATTTACGGAAATTCAAAAACGTGTCGAACGTAACGAAAGAATATTAATTACGACTTTGACCAAAAGGATGTCTGAAGATCTTACTGAATATTTAGCTGAGAACGGTATTAGAGTTCGCTATCTACATAGCGATATTAATTCTATTGAGAGAGTTGAAATTTTAAGAGATCTTAGGAAGGGAAGCTTTGATGTCTTGGTCGGTATTAACTTATTAAGAGAGGGACTAGATCTGCCTGAAGTATCACTGGTAGCAATTTTTGACGCTGATAAAGAGGGTTTTTTAAGATCGGAAGGTTCAATTATCCAAACTGTAGGTCGAGCTGCAAGAAATATCAATGGCAAGGCTATTCTCTATGCAGATAAAGAAACAGGATCAATGAAAAGAGCAATCGATGAAATGAGCCGAAGGCGTATTATCCAAGAGCGCTATAATCAAAAAAATAATATATCGCCTAGATCAATTACTAAAAAAATAAATCTTGAGATCGTTAATGAGAAAAAAATTAAAGATAATCACTTATTTGGAAAGTCTATTAGCTCTATATCTGAAGAGCTGAATAAGCTCGAGAAAGAAATGATGGAACATGCTGATAATTTACGATTTGAGGAAGCAGCAAGATGTAGAGATAGAATGTTATACATTAGAAAAAACTTTCATCAAATATCGTTGGATGATGGTATTTCTCATGAGGGAAGTTTACAATAACAATGAATTTTAAGGCGCGTAGCTCAGTGGTAGAGCACCACCTTGACATGGTGGTGGTCGGTGGTTCGATCCCACTCGCGCCTACCATTTTAAATTTAAGGAGGATGATATAGCTTCAAAAAAAAGAGTTCGTAAGAACAAAGAAATAATAGCCCCATCAATCAGATTAATTAGTGAAGATGGTGAGCAACTGGGAATCATGAATACCCTAGATGCCATAGAACAAGCACAAAAAAGAAATCTTGACGTAGTAGAGGTATCGCCTAATAGCGATCCTCCTGTTTGTAGAATTATGAATTTTGGTAAATTTGTTTTTGAGCAAAATAAAAAAGCCCAATCTAACAAAAAGAAACAAAAACAAATGCAAGTTAAAGAAATTAAATTTAGACCTTCAACCGAAGATGGTGACTACAATATCAAAATTAAAAAACTGATGAGCTTTTTAGAGTCTGGTGACAAGGCTAAGGTGACACTTAGGTTTAGAGGTCGTGAATTTGATCATAAACATTTAGGTCTAGAACTTATGGAAAAAGTTAAATCTGACCTTGAAACATCTGGACTTCTTGAGCAAGAGCCACAACTTGAGGGAAGGCAAATGGTTATGGTATTTGCCCCTAAAAAATAATAGAATAAGTGAAATTAATTAAAGTACTTATTAACATAAGTCGCCATTAGTGAAATCAAAATGGCTATAAAGGAGGCAATATGCCAAAACTAAAAACCAATAAAGGTGCTGCTAAGCGCTTTAAAAAGACGGCTAATGGATTCAAGCGTGGTCAATCACACAGGAGCCATATCCTTACAAAAAAATCAGCAAAAAGAAAAAGACAGCTTGGAAGACCCATGCATGTAGCTGAATCTGATGTCAAGTCAATTCAACAAATGATACCAAACGTTTAAGGGGCTACAATGGCAAGAGTTAAAAGAGGCGTAACAGCTAGAAATAAACATAAATCAATCCTAGATCAAGCAAAAGGCTATTATGGCGCTAGAAGCAGGACATTTAAGGTTGCTAAACAGGCAGTCATAAAAGCAGGTCAATACGCCTATCGAGATAGAAGAGTTAAAAAGAGAACCTTTAGATCATTATGGATTGTAAGAATAAATGCTGCTGCGAGAGCCAATGGAATTTCATACAGTGGCTTAATGAATGGCCTAAATAAGCTAAATATTGATGTTGATAGAAAAGTACTAGCTGATTTAGCCCTTAATAATCCTGAAGCATTTGCATCTTTAGCAGAGCAGGCAAAAACTGCACTATAACTAATCAGCTGATATTATAGGGTCATGGATTATACGTCCCTTATCAAAGATGCTAGGACTGACTTAAAATCAGTTTCTACTGAGCATGACTACAACAGGGTAAAAGCAAAATACCTAGGCAAAAATGGTATTGTTACTTTGCAACTTAAAAAAATTAAAGATATCCCTGCCGAAGATAGAAAATCATTTGCACAAAATATTAATCTTCTGAAGTATCAGCTCATTGATCTTTTTGAGCAACATCAACTCATACTAAACAAAAATGGTGCAACAAAAAATATCTCTTATGAAGCAGCGCTATCAATAGATGACTTTTCTGGTTCAGCCCACCCCACAGAGTTAGCGCTCAATGATATTTCTAATTTTTTTCTTGGTAATGGCTTTATTGTTGAATCAGGCCCTGAGATTGAAAATGATTTTTATAATTTTACCTCGTTAAATATTCCCCATGATCACCCTGCGAGAGCTATGCATGATACTTTTTATTTTGAAAATGGTAATTTGCTAAGAACACATACCTCGCCAGTTCAGATAAGATCAATAGAGAAGAATGGTGTACCGATAAAGGTTATAGCCCCAGGCGCAGTCTACCGATGTGATTATGATATAACACATAGCCCCATGTTCCACCAGGTTGAAGGATTAGTGATAGATAGAGGTATAAATTTTGCCCAATTAAAAGGAGTGATTTATTCGTTTCTTGAGTGTTACTTTGAGCGTAAGGTAGAACTTAGATTTCGACCCTCTTACTTTCCTTTTACTGAACCATCAGCCGAAGTCGATATTAAAAGCTCGAAAGGAAAATGGCTAGAAGTATTAGGGTGTGGAATGGTGCATACCAACGTACTAAAGGGTCTTAATATTAATCCAAAAATTTATTCAGGGTACGCCTTTGGTTTAGGCGTAGAACGTCTTGCGATGCTCAAGTATGACATCAGTGACCTCCGTTTGTTTTTTGAAAATGATCTTCGTTTCTTATCGCAGTTTCAATAACCCATGAATATTAATCTAAATTACATAAAGACTGTCTTTGATATTGATTTTGTTCCCAAGAGCGTAAGTAATCAATTAACAGATTTAGGTCTTGAGGTTGAATCTTTTGATAAAAAAGCCAATATTCTTGATATTGCAATAACACCTAACAGAGGTGATTGCTTTTCTCATTTAGGTATTGCTCGTGAGCTATCTATAAATAACAGCAATAGTAAAAATCTTCTAAAAAATATTATTCTTAGTAAAAAGGTTAGATTTAAGAGATCAACTAAAAAGCATATAGGTGTAAATTGTTTTTATTCTGCTGAAATTATATTAAAAACTAATAATTCAGTTAGTAGCGAATACAGTAAAATCAAAAACTTTTTAGTCAGCCTTGGTCATAGATCAATAAATCCGGTTGTGGATATCACTAATTATGTAATGCTCTTGTTAGGACAGCCTATGCATGCATATGATGCTCAAAAAGTAACAGGTGAAATTACCAGTGCCATCAATCAATCTAAAACTGAATTAACTCTTATTGATAATAGAAATTATCTTATAGATAAATCTTTTTTAACCATCAGAGATGATAAGAATATTCTCGGTCTTGCAGGCATAATGGGTGGTAAGTTTTCTGAAGTTTCTAAAAAAACATCAACCATTATTCTTGAATCAGCAAACTTTAATGCATCCTTTATACGAGGAAAAGCACGAATGCTTAACTTGAACTCTGATGCATCTATGAGATTCGAGAGAGAAGTTGATGCCAATATCACTAAACTTGCTTTTTTGCATGCAATTTACCTTCTTGAGAAAATTTGCAGCGCTGAAGTAAATATCGCATATCAATTTGAAATAAAATCACCTCAAACAAAAATAATCTTTAATCCCGAAGATGCAAACAAACAATTGGGAACTAATATAAAAAAAGTAGAAATATTAAAAATATTAAAAAATATTGGAGTGGTATTAAGGAAAAATGGAAAAGTTTATGAAGCACACATTCCCTCATGGCGTAATGATATTAAAATTGAGGCAGATCTGATTGAAGAAATCGCAAGGGTATATGGTTATAACAAAATTGAGATAGATAGTAGCCAACCTTCCAGTAAATTTGTATATACCAATCAAAGTATAGAAAGAACACAAACTATTAGAAGGATATTTATTAATTATGGCTTTAATGAATGCAAGAACCTATCCCTGGTTAGTAATACGCTGGCGAATCAATACTATAAAAACCCAATCCAAATCATCAATCCAATTAATAAAGAATTTGACACATTAAGGCCATCTTTATTATTAAGTCTCATAAAGAATGCTGAATATAATAGTAAAAATGTTTTACGACCCTTAAAATTATTTGAGCAAGGCACAATCTTTAATACTAACAAGAAAAAAACTAATGAATCACATTCATTAGCTACAATCATAGGAATTCAAAAAGATAAATACAGTATTTTTAATCATTCTGAAACCATTTTAAATCAGTTACTTATAAATGTTTTGAAAGTATTTACTTTAAATAATCATACCCTAGAACTTTCCAATCATCCTTTATTTGATAGCGATAATTCGTACTGCATTTATTTAAATAACAAAGAAATTGGCTATATTGGAGTGATTTCTCCTTCGGTACTCAGTGATAAACGAATCAATTTACTAGGTTTTGAGATAAACATTGCTTCATTATTAGGTGTAAATAAACCTTTGAGATACAAATCAATATCCAGATTTCCATCAGTAAGACGCGATATTTCTATACAGTGCGAGCCTGATGTAAGTGTTCACCAGATTTTAAATACCATTGATTCAATGAGAAATACCATTTTGCAGGAACGTTTTATTTTTGATTATTTTGAAGATGCATCAAAAAAAGGTAAAAAAAGCATAGGCTTAGGGTTGATTCTTCAGAGTAAATCAAGCAGTCTATTAGATAATGAGATAGATTTATTTATCTCGAACTTAAAAGAACTATTAAAAAGGTCTAATAATATTGAATACAAGGAATAAATGACTGTTACTAAGACTAAAATTGCAGAAGCATTATTTCATACCATAGGTCTCAATAAACGCGAGGCAAGCGAATTTGTCGACTTATTATTTGATGAAATGAGAGACAAGCTTGCAACGGGGACCCAACTTAAGATATCTGGTTTTGGAAATTTTGACCTAAGAGATAAATCCTCCAGACCTGGACGTAACCCAAAAACTGGTGAGGTAATTCCTGTTAGTGCTAGACGAGTTGTAACATTTAAAGCGGGTCATAAACTTCGTGGTTCTGTTGATGGTTTCGCAAATGACTCAGATAGCTGATCTCCCACAAATACCTGAAAAATTATATTTTACGATAAGTGAGGTTTCTACTTTATGCGATGTAAAGCCACATGTATTAAGGTATTGGGAGCAAGAATTTCCACAATTATCACCTGTTAAAAGAAGGGGAAATAGGCGTTATTACCAAAGAAATGATGTCTTGCTGATCAGAGAAATTCGAAGACTACTTTACAACCAAGGTTTTACTATTGGTGGCGCGGTTCAAAAACTTTCTAGTCCAGAAAATAAATCATCAAATGAACAAAATATCGACTTGGTAAAACAAATACGTCGTGAGCTCGAAGAAGTTTTAAAGTCACTTAGACGTTAAATTTGCATTATAATAGCTTTTTTTAAGCGGGGCGTGGCGCAGCTTGGTAGCGCACTTGCATGGGGTGCAAGGGGTCGCTGGTTCGAATCCAGTCGCCCCGACCATTAAAATTATGAGCAAAAATAGAAAATACTCTTCAATTGTAGTCGATGGTGATAAACAATCACCCAGTCGCTCTATGCTTAGGGCGGTTGGTTTTAATGATGAGGACTTCCAAAAGCCTCAAATTGGTATTGCATCAACTTGGGCAATGGTTACTCCTTGCAATATGCATATTAATAGACTCGCTGAAAATGTAGAGCTCGGTTGTAATTCAAACGGTGGCAAAGGTGTAATTTTTAATACCATTACTGTATCTGACGGTATATCTATGGGTACACCAGGCATGCGTTACTCTCTTGTTTCAAGAGAAGTCATTGCAGATTCTATTGAGACTGTCGTTGCTGGACAAGGATACGACGGACTAGTAGCTATTGGAGGCTGTGATAAAAATATTCCTGCTTGCGTCATGGCAATTGCTCGATTGAATAGGCCGTCAATATTTGTTTATGGTGGAACCATTCAACCAGGTGCTAAGGGTAGAGATATCGTAGCAGTTTTTGAGGCAGTAGGTGCTCTGGCTGCTGGAAAAATTGACCATGATCAATTATTAGAAGTTGAAAAAACATCCATACCTGGTCCTGGATCATGTGCCGGAATGTATACTGCAAACACCATGGCATCTGCAGTTGAGGCTATGGGTCTATCTATTCCTAATAGCTCAGCTCAAGAAGCTGTATCAGCTGATAAAATCGATGATTGTGCCATTGCGGGAAGAGCGGTAGTAGAGCTGGTGAATAATCAGATCCTACCAAGAGATATTATAACCAAAAAGGCTTTAGAAAATGCTATCACAATGATTATTGCATTAGGTGGATCTACAAATGCTGTATTGCATCTTTTAGCAATCGCTCATGAAGCAAAGGTAAAGCTTTCTTTAGAGGACTTTGAAAGGATTGGCAAGAATGTACCTGTTTTGGGGGATTTAAAGCCAAGTGGTAAGTATCTTATGTCAGAATTAATAAGAATTGGTGGTATTCAGCCATTAATGAAAAATTTATTAGATAGAGGCTTACTGCATGGTGATTGCCTTACCGTTACAGGTAAAACGATTGCTGAGAATTTAAGCCTAACCCAATCATACCCAGAGGGACAAGACATTATTCGTGACTTTGATTATCCGATTAAAAAAACTTCGCATTTGGCTATTTTAAAAGGAAACATTGCACCCGATGGTGCTGTTGCAAAAATATCAGGCAAAGAAGGACTTTCATTTGAGGGTAGGGCCATAGTTTTCGAGTCAGAAGAAGATGCTTTAAATGGGATACTTGGTGATGCTGTAATCCCTGGACATGTTATTGTTATTCGTAATGAAGGCCCCAAAGGAGGTCCTGGAATGCGCGAAATGCTCAGTCCAACTGGTGCAATTGTTGGGAAAGGGCTCGGTGATAAGGTGGCATTAATTACCGACGGAAGATTCTCAGGCGGCAGTCATGGTTTTGTTGTAGGTCATGTTTCACCTGAGGCTTACAATGGTGGCCTGATAGGGATTATACAAAATGATGACCCGATAAAAATTGATGCAGAAAATATGACAATTGATTTGCTTCTTGAGCAAAATGAAATAGAAAGACGTTTGCAAGAGTTTCGACCCTACGAAAAGACCAAGGAACAGGGAACGCTTAAAAAATATAGAAAATTAGTATCGACAGCATCACAGGGTGCTGTAACCTCATAAATGCTTGCTCAGCAGAATATCTGGCCAGGAAAAGTTGAAACTGGTTTTCCAGACTCTACCATCATAGTTTTAAAGTTTGGTGGAACAAGCGTTAAAGACAAAGCATCATGGGAAAAAATCAAAGAGATCATCATCTTGAGGCAAAAGGATGGTTTAAAGCCTTTTATTGTTCATTCTGCTATCTCAGGAGTTTCGAATTTGCTCTCAAATATTTCAAAAAATATAGATCATAAATCTGTATTTGAAAAACAAGATCAAATTATTGATATCCATAAAAAACTTTGTGCAGAGCTTGATCTTGATACGAGCATTTTACACAAGGAATTCAGTAGGCTTGAAAATCTCATTAAATCTTGCCACTTAATTAAAACTATTTCTATCGAGCAAGAGGCAATATTGATGGCGAGTGGGGAGCTCATGGCATCAGTCATTGGTGGGGCTTATTTAAATAGCGCTGCCATAAACACAACAATTCTTGATGCGAGAGATCATTTAAGAACCTTTAATGAATCAAATTCTAAACTTGAAAATTTATTTTTATCAGCACGAGCTGACGATCAATTTGATCAAGCATTAGTAAATAAAATTATGGATAATCAGGGAATTTTTATTACCCAAGGATTTATTGCCTCAAATAGTAATAACGAAACAGTATTATTAGGTAGAGGAGGATCAGATACGTCAGGTGCCTATTTTGCCTCTAAAACTAATGCTCTAAGACTTGAAATTTGGACTGATGTTAGAGGTTTTTTTGATATTGATCCAAAAATTATTCCAAATGCTAATCCAATATTGCATCTTAGTTATGATGAGGCACAAGAGATAGCATCGGCAGGAGGCTCTGTTCTTCACCCCCGAACTATACCGTCCTGTAGAGAGAAAAACATCCCAATTTTTGTACTCTCCAGCAAGGAAAAAGAAATTTATGGCTCGCTAATTGACTCAGCCAAGTCGCATGCAAAGCCTGAAATTATAGCTCTAGCTAAGAAATCAAATATTTCTGTAATATCGATCAATAATCCTACAATGTGGCAAGAGGTAGGTTTTTTATCTCATATATTTGATGTATTTAAAGCATTTGAAATTTCAATAGATTTAATTTCAACTTCAGAGTCAAATATTACTGTTTCTATTGATACTGTAAGTCAATCACTTTTTAATCAAGAGCTTGGCGAAATAGAAACAGCACTTAAGTCTTTTGGGCAGCTTCAAATAATAAATGATTGTTCTTGCATTTCGCTTATAGGCAATCAAGTCAATCATTTAATTAATAAAATTTACCCCTCTTTAGATTTCTTTGAATCTAATAATATCTATCTCTTTACGCATTCGGCATCAGGACTCAACATATCAATAGTAATTGATTCTGAAAATGAATATAAAGTAATAAACAGTATCTATGAGAATATTTTTGAAAAAAATAAATTAATTACACAATTAGCAACAATAAAAGAAACAGACTACGTTTCAAATCAATGGTGGCATATAAAAAAGGATGAACTTATTGAGCATATGAAGCATCATGATTGTCTTTATGTCTATGACAAAGAGACACTAAAAAAATCATTCAATGATCTTAAAAATCTGAATTCATTTGATCATATCTTCTACTCTATGAAAGCTAATTCTAATGACGAGGTCCTTAAAATTTTCTATGAATTAAATGCATCGTTTGAATGTGTTTCAAAAAAAGAAATTGAATTAATCTACACTCTTTTCCCAAGGATTGAGGATCATAGAGTTTTATTTACACCAAATTTTGTTACAAGAAAAGAACTTGTTTGGGCTTTGTCAAAGAAATTTTATGTAACGATTGATAACGAATACATTTTTTCTACATGGCCTGAAGCACTTAAAAATAAAGAAATCTTTTTAAGGATTGATACTGGCTATGGCGAAGGCCATCATGAGCATGTAAAAACAGGTGGTGACTACTCAAAGTTTGGTATCACTGAAGATAAGCTGCCTTTTATTACCGGTGTCTGCAATAAGTACAACATTAATATTATTGGTCTCCATGCTCATTCAGGATCAGGGATTAAAAATCCTGATAATTGGTGCGAATTATTTAAAAAATTACTTAGTATTAAAAAAGTTTTTACGGATGTTCAATTTATTGATATTGGGGGAGGTTTGGCGGTCACCGATGCCATGGATCAGAATCCATTGGATTTAAAATTACTTGATAAGCAATTGAGCAATATCAAATCTAATCACAACATTAAGCTTTTTGCTGAACCTGGCCGTTACCTAGTTGCTAATGCAGGTATACTTTTGGCACGTGTAACTCAACTTAAAGAAAAAGGAAATATAAACTACCTAGGTATAGCTACTGGGATGAATTCACTAATACGTCCTGCCCTTTACGGTGCTTACCACCAAATTGTTAATTTAAGCAAAATTGATCATTCTTCTGATGTTTTATATTCGATTGTAGGTCCAATTTGCGAAACAGGCGATCGAATTGGTAGAGATCGATGGATGCCAAAAGCTGAGGAGGGAGATATTATACTTATAGCAAACGCTGGAGCTTATGGAAAGGTAATGTCCTCTAATTACAATCTAAGAGGATCTGCTGAAGAAGTATTAATTTAAGATTTTCTTCTGTTTTCAAGCTCATCCAAGACTGCATTAAATGAGATACCTTGCTTTTTAAGCAGTAGCAAAAGATGAAACAGCAAGTCTGCAGATTCATAGATCATACCTTGTGGGTCATTTTTTATTGCCTCTATGATTAGTTCGGAGGCCTCTTCGCCCACTTTTTGTGCAATTTTCTCCACACCGCCATCTAACATTTTCTTAACATAAGAGCTCTCATTATTAGATATATTTCTTTCATCGAGTACTTTGTTTATTTCATTGAATATTTCAAAATTTGACATGTTTATCTCCTCACCAAAATGCCATGTGTATCTAAGTAATTTTTTAAATCTGGTATAAATATTTCTTTTTTGTGAAATACAGATGCTGCCAATGCCCCATCTACATTACATTGACTAAAAACCTCAAAAAAATGCCCAGTTTTTCCTGCCCCTCCGGACGCAATCAGTGGGACAGGGCACAATCCACGTGCCAGCTTTAATTGATCAATATCATATCCCTTTTTAGTACCATCAGATTGAATACAATTGAGGACAATTTCACCAGCACCTCTGTTTGTAACCTCCTTTATCCAGTCCATGGTTTTTAGACCAGCTGTACTTGCTTTATCAGGAATGCCTGTATTTTTATAGATTAAATAATCACTATCAATAAGCTTTGAATCTATTCCTATCACAACACATTGACTGCCGAAACGATTCGCTAAGTCACTAATAAGAGAGGGATTGGTAATAGCAGGGGTATTGATTGAAATTTTATCAGCACCATTATTTAGGATTTTATTCGCTATTGATAAGCTTCTTATTCCTCCGGCCACACAAAAGGGTATATTGATCTTTTTTGCAATATCCAAGACCCACTGATATGAGACATCTCTTTCTTCTGGGCTAGCCGTAATATCATAAAACACTAACTCATCAGCCCCTTGCTCTGAGTAAAAATAGGCCAAATCAATAATGTCTCCCATAACAATATGATTTTTAAATTGGATGCCTTTAACAACCTTTCCATCTTTTACGTCAAGGCATGGAATTATTCTTCTTGCAAGTATGGTGCTATCTCCTTAATGTTAATCTCATCCATTAATAAAGCTTTTCCTACGATCACATAGTCAACGCCAATTGAATTCAGTTTTTCAATATCATGAATATTAGATACCCCACCGGATGCATAAATAATACCATCAGGAAATTTTTGCCTAATTTCTTCATAAAAATTAAAATTTGGACCCATCATCATTCCATCTCTACTAATATCCGTAAGAATAAAATTATTAATCCCTTGATGAAATAAAAATTTTAGCAAATCCCAAAACCTATGATCAGAACGCTCGGTCCATCCCTTTGTCATAAATTGAGGCTCTTGGTCAGCATCCAGTTTGAAATCTAATGCAGCAATGACTATGTTCGTGTTTATTGACTCAAGAAATAGTTCAAGATCCTGATAGGATTTGTCGAAAATAGAACCAATGACCAATTTATTAAATAAACTACTGATTTTATTTATAATTTCTATATCTTTAAGGCCACCCCCATATTGTATCGGTGGACCTTTAAATCTAGACAATTCCTCTAAAAAGTTTAAATCCATCGGCTCGCCCTTAGCGGCGAGAAGATTTACTATATGGACCCTAGAGGCATTTAATCGTTTAAACAGATCTAAGTAGTCATAGATTGATTGATCAAAATACTGAACTTGATCAAATTTACCTTGAGAAAGACGTACAATTTTCCTATCTATAAAATCAAGCGCAGGTATTACTTTAATAGCCATTAGAATTTAAAAAAATTTTTTAAGATGGAAGAGCCAATATCTCCTGATTTTTCTGGATGGAATTGAACACCAAAAAAGTTATTAAAATTGACTGAAGAACTGTATTCAAACCCATATGATGTCTCGCTTATCGTATATTTATTTATCGGTACATAATAACTATGAGCAAAAAATACATATGATTTAGTATTAATATTTTGAAATAACTGCGAGTTATTGTCTTTAATCTCTAATTGATTCCAGCCCATGTGAGGAATTGATAAATTAAAATCATTTGGAAATTTCAAGACCGGGCCAGTTATAACACCCAAGCCTGATATGTCATCCTCTTCGAGGTAGTCAAAAAGTATTTGCATTCCAAGACAAATTCCCAAAAGGGGGGTTTTAATATTTTTTATCGTTTCAATTAAATTGCAATTGATTAATTTATTCATAATAGGTTTAGCAGATCCTACACCTGGTAATATGACATGCGTTGCGTTCTTAATATCAGCAGCCTTATCTGATATGACAAAATCTATTTTTAATCTCTCAATTGCGTTAGTAATTGAGGTTAAATTAGCTCCGCCCGTGTCTACTACACATGCTTGCATTAAAGTGACCCTTTAGTGCTAGCTAATTCCTCAGATACAACACTGACTGCATTTCCTAAACATTTACCGAAAGCCTTGAAGATACTCTCAATTTTATGATGCGTATTTTTACCGTCATTTTTTATATGTAGCGTTATTCCAGCTGAATCGCAAAATGATTTAAAAAAATGCTCCACCATCTCAGTAGAAAAATTTCCAATCATGGGTCTGTCAAAGTTTGCATCAAAAACTAAATTTGATCGCCCGCAATAGTCAATAGCTACATACGAGATTGATTCATCCATAGGTAGTAAAAAATCATATCTTTTTATACCAACCTTATTACCAACAAGCTCTTTGATGACCTCTCCTAGCAGGATCGCTGTATCCTCAACCGTATGATGTTCGTCAATATGCAAATCACCCAAAGCATTAATAGACATGGGCAATCCGGAATGTTTTGAAACTTGCTCAAGCATATGATCAAAAAAGGGCAGACCCGTATCAATGATTGCATTTTCACCTACTGCTAAAACATTAATCGTTATGTTAGTCTCTTTTGTTGTTCTGTTTTTTGTAATAAGGGGTCTGGTTAATAGAATTTGATTTGCTATTGATCTCCAATTAGTTTCTTTACCAATCAAATAGCCGGTAACACCAATATTTTTTGCAAATTCAATGTCACTATTACGATCTCCAACTACAAAGCTTGATTGTTTATCAAAGCTAAAGGGAAGGTTTTCAAGAAGACCAATTTTTGGTTTACGGCATGAACAATTTTCTTCAGCATTATGGGGACAGGTTAAAATAGATTTTATAAAAATATCCTGAGCATTGAAGTTATCAATAATAAATTTATTAATATTGTTGTATACATCTAGAGGGTTTTCTTTTTTTCCTAAATTATCCTGATTGCTCACTATGACAAATTCAAAGCCAAAGCGAGAAAGCTTTTGTAAGGACTCAAAAACATAGGGCATAAATAGAACTTCCTCTATTGAATTAATTTGTTCTGATTCAGGCTCCTGAATTAATGTGCCATCACGATCAATAAAAATTATCATACCTTTCTCTCTAGTTGTTTAAGCAAATCAACAAGTTGATCCATCTCATCAGCTTTACCAATAGTTATCCTCAAGCATTGTTTTAGGCTTCTCATATTAGGAAAACCTCTAATTAATAGATCATTATCTTTAAGATAATTAAGTACTATTTCAGCATTCTTAAATCTGCATAAGATAAAATTTCCATCGGAATAATAAATATTAGAAATTAGCTTATTATTTCTTAGTGACACTGTGATTGCATTTTTTTGTAATTTCACCAGGTCAATATATTTTCTACTCTCGGTAATATTTGCATCTTGAAGTGCCAGTATAATTTGTTCCTGTGTCGTGATCGGACAAGAATAGGGTGGAACAACTCTACTGCAATAATTGATGACATCTTCATTGCCAAATATAAATCCTGCTCGTACGCCGGCTAATGCATAAGCTTTTGACATCGTTCTTAAAAGAATAAGATTAGGAATTTCTTTAATATATTGAATCATGGATGGCGAACTACTAAATTCTATATACGCCTCATCAACAACCACAATTCCTTGAGGCATCATTAATTTACATAAATGATTAATATCTGCTATTGATATTGAATTTCCTGTTGGATTATTTGGAGTACAAAGATACAGAACCTTTATATTGCTATTTTCTTTAATACTCTTGCTGACTGCATCTACAGGAAATATGAAAGTTTCTTGACTTTCTACTTGGGGTACATCAATAACATTTACGCCTAATATCTCTGCATAGTATCGATACATATCAAATGTTGGAGTTGAAATGAGTATCGAATCCTTTTGAGGATCGCAAAATGTTCTTGTGATGATATCAACACCTTCACTGCTACCGCGTGTAACTAAGAATTCTTGCCTATCGATTCCAAATATTTTACATATGAGATCCTCAAGGATCTTTGCAATACCAAAATATCGATTAACAGGATTCTTTTCTTGGTCGCGATTTGTATCGGGCGTTCTTGACGACTCGTTTGCATGAAGCCTTAAATGATTACTAGATGGCACGCCTGCTATGTAAGGAGCTAAATTAAGCACCTCTTTTCTAACTATATTTTTAAGATCAAATTTCATCTTTCCCTATCCTTACACTGACCGCGTTAAGGTGAGCATCTAATCCTTCTGCCTTAGTAAGAACGGTGATTGAGCTTTTAAGTTTATTCAAACCCTCTCTGCTAATTTCTTGGTATTGAATTCGTTTCTGAAAATCTAAAACCGATAACCCTGAATAACTATTTGCATAACCGTAAGTCGGTAAAACATGATTTGTACCACTGCAATAGTCGCCAGCAGTTTCAGGTGTAAACGGACCTAAGAATATGGATCCAGCATTTTTTATACCTGATAAAAGCTCCCTAGGCTGATCAACATTTAAAATTAAGTGCTCAGGTGCATAATCATTGATAATTTTATAGATATCCATTTTATTTTTCACAAGAATGCAATATGAATTACCCAGCGCCTGATGAATAATCGTGCTTCTATTAAGTATTTTTACTTGTTCATTGATAGTTTTTTCAATGTTCTCATAGATATATTTTGATGTGGTTATCAATACCGCCTGAGAATCAATTCCATGCTCGCATTGGGAAAGTAGATCTGAGGCAATATATTCTATATCTGAGGATTCATCTGCTAATACCATAACCTCTGAGGGTCCAGCAGGCATGTCAATGGCAGTTAGGGTTTCTGTAAGTGCTAACCGTTTGGCCTGTGTCACATAGGCATTGCCTGGGCCATAGATCTTATCGACTTTGGGGATTTGTTGAGTCCCTAAAGCCATTGCAGCGATAGCTTGGGGCCCCCCAATACCAAACATTCGAATATTTTTATACTTTGAAGCAATGTAATAGATACCGGGATGAATATTTTCAAATGAACTGCATGGAGTAAACAATGCAATATTGGGAATCTTAGCAATCACTGCCGGCACTGTAAGCATTATGGCTGTAGATATCAAAGGTGCGCTTCCGGCAGGTATATACAGTCCAATAGATTGAATAGGGAGAACTAAATTACCACATGTAATGCCGTCTTCAATTTCAACCTCTATGTTTTTAGTCAGTTGTTCTTCATGAAATTTATAGATATTTCTCCATGCATTATCAATGGCATCTTTGATGGAAAAGTCGATAGTTATAGATTTATCTAAAATGAATTCATTTGGAATCTCAAATGTATTCTCAGAAAATTTGTCTAGCTCTTTGGCATAACTTAGCAGTGCCTCATCCTTATTTTTCTTAATGTCATAAAAGATTTTTTGAACTTCATCAGTAATATTTTTTCCAATAACATTTGGTGCTCTTTGTAAGAGTGCAGTTTGAATGTTTGCTGAATTTTCCCAGTTAAAAAACTTCATATTTAGTCTAAAATTTTCTCGATAGGTAGAACCAATATTGATGTTGCACCTTCAGCCTTTAAGTCCTCAAGCGTCTCCCAAAATATTTCTTCAATACACAATGCATGCACAGCAACCTTATCTTCTATATTTGTAAGGGGAATAATTGTTGGAGATTCTGATCCAGGAATTAATGAGACAATTTTTTCTACTTTTGCTTTTGGAGCATGCAACATAATATAGCGTGCGTTGCTCGCCTTAATAACTGCATTAACACGTTCAATAAAAGTGTTCACGAGATCGCTCTTATTTTGGGATATATTTCTATATGCATAGATCTCAGCGGTACTCTGCAATAATGTTTGTGCCTCAATAAGACCATTCGCCCGAAGCGTTGTACCGGTAGAAACCAAATCACAAATAAGATCGCAAGTTCCTAACTTTGGAGCAATCTCAACAGATCCCTTAAATTCAATACAACCTGCATTAATATTATTTTCTTTGAGGAAATTGTTAACAATATTTGGATAAGAAGTAGCAATTTTTTTACCTGAAAAATCCTCTAAGGAGTTTAAATTAGATTTCTCTGGAACTGCAAAAGAAAGCCGGCATGACCCATAGGGGAGTTTATATATTTCATCAATATTTAACCTATTGCCCTTTGCAATGCTTTCTAATTTAAACTCCTCAAAAACATTCTTTCCTACTATTCCGATATCACATGTTCCTTCATTTACCAGAGTAGGGATATCGTCATCGCGAGTAAGCAATACTTCTATAGGGTAATTTGTTCCATAGGCAATTAATTGATCTTTTGAACGATTAAATTTAATTCCGATACTTTTTAAAAGATTGTATGAGTCTTCTGATAGCCTTCCAGATTTCTGTATTGCGACTTTAATTTTATTTTCCATTTTTTTTCCTAATTAAAACCTTTTCGTACCCACCATTTCCATTTATCAAATAACGCGAAACTCTGCCAATGGTTGTAATGGATACACCCGTAAGTTTGTTTATCTCACGATAGCTAAGTCCTTCATTGAGTAATTTAGCAACATCCCAACGGTCAGAAATTGAATCGATTTCATTGGGTGTAAATAAATCAGAAATCAGCAATTCTAATTCTTTAAAACTCAAATCATTAAGCGCACCTGCAATGTTGCTGACCTTGTCTTTTACATTAATTTTTCTTTTTGTTTTCATGTACTAGTGTAGTATTGTGATAGTACAATAGCACAAAGCCAGGAAGATGCAAGTTATATTAAATATTTAATAAAACTTGATCAGTAAATTGACTTGATTTTAGTGGTTTCTGATCGCTTGATCTTGCTATATCGACAGTACGATGGCCCTGAGTGATAGCTTGTGCTACAGCATTTCTAATATCCTCAGCTGCATCAATATATTCAAATGAATAGTCAAGCATCATTGCAACGCTGAGTATAGAAGCAATAGGATTAGCAATATCCTTTCCTACGATATCTGGAGCAGAACCATGAATGGGCTCATAAATGCCATTTTTAGACTCATTTAGCGAAGCAGAGGGCAATAGCCCCATTGATCCTGAAAGTACGGAGGTTTCATCTGAAAGAATATCACCAAACATGTTATCCATTACAAGCACATCAAAATAACTAGGTTTGGTAATTAGGTGCATCGTTGCTGCATCAATGTACATATGCTCTAAATCAAGGTCAGGAAATTCTTGACGAATTAATTGTTCGCAAGTATTTCTCCAAAGTCTAGAGGTATCTAGAACATTGTGTTTATCAACTGATGTAAGTTTTTTTCTTCTGTTATTTGCTAGGTTTGCTGCAAAGCGAATGATTCTCTCGATCTCATCCTTGTTATATTCACAGGTATCATAGGCATAATCATCAATAGTATCTCGCTTACCAAAATAAATGCCTCCAAGTAATTCCCTAACCACTACCAAATCAGTATTAGATACAATTTCATTTTTTATTGGAGATGCGTCAGCCAGCTCAGGGTAAACGATTACAGGTCTAATGTTTGCATACAAACCTAAAGCCTTTCTAATTCCTAATAAGCCTTGCTCTGGTCTATGTTTGACCTCAATATGATCCCATTGGGGGCCTCCTACGGCACCCAGCAGTACTGCATCGGCGTTAACACATGATTCAACAGTTTTATCTGGGAGTGGAGTGCCTACAGAATCGTATGCAATCCCTCCAATTAGGCACTCTTCATATGCAAATGAGTAACCATATTTTGCACTGACTTTTTCAAGTACCCTTACGCCTTGGTGCAGAACATCGGGGCCAATGCCATCACCGGGCATTAATACTATTTTATGTTCACTTGCCATGTTTTGACTCAAAGTCATGAATTAAGTCAATTTCATTTTGCAAAAAACCTAGTTGATCTACACCATTAAGTAAGCAAAATTTTGCAAAAGGTTCAATCTCAAAATGGACTTTATCATAATCCTTAATAGATAGAGTTTGTGCTTCTATATCAATAGCTAGTTCAACACCAGAATTTTCAAGAAGGTATTTATGCAATTCATGATTAACAACGATGGGAATAAATCCATTTTTTAAGGCATTGTTAAAGAATATATCTGCAATCTCAGTGCTTATGACTGCCTTAAAACCAAAATCGACAAGCGCCCATGGCGCATGCTCCCTGGATGAACCACAGCCAAAATTATGGCCGGTAACAAGTATTTGATGTGTTGTTGGATCAATTTGATTAATAATGAAATCCTCGATCAGATTGCCCGCATCATCGTATCGCCAGCTTGAAAAAAGATATTTGCCCAAACCATCCTTTGTGGTGGTTGTTAAAAACTTTGCTGGAATAATTTGATCCGTATCAATATCAGACAAGGGCAGGGAAACAGTTTTTGAATTAATATGAGATATTTTTTCCATAGATCACCTAAATGAATTGTCGAGGATCAGCAACATGACCCATGATCGCAGATGCCGTTGCTGTAATTGGGCTAGCTAATACTGTTCTTGCTTTAGATCCCTGTCTTCCCTCAAAATTTCGATTGCTGGTACTTACTGCCAATCCACCCTCGGGAACAAAATCTCCGTTCATCGCAATACACATCGAACACCCTGGCTCTCTCCACTCCGCACCGGCCTCAATAAAAATTTTATCTAAGCCAATCGCTTCGGCCTTATCCTTTATGGACTGTGAACCAGGAACAACTAGCATTCTTACGGAAGGATTTACTTTTTTTCCTTTTAATAATTTTGCTGATTCTTCTAAGTCTGACAACCTGCCATTTGTGCAACTACCAATAAATACAACATCTACCTTTTCTCCTTGCAGGGAAGCATTGGATTCAAGATGCATATATTTCAATGCCTTCGATGCTGAATCATTTTTGGCTGAGGGGATGGGACTATCAATTGAGACAACCATTCCTGGGTTTGTACCATACGTAACCATAGGCGAGAGGTTAGAAACATCAATGGATAGTTCTCTATCAAATGTTGCATTCTCATCAGAGGGTAGGGACTTCCAGTAATTAATTGCTTCATCCCAGTTTTTACCTTTAGGTGATAGGGGTTTATCGGCAAGATATTCAAAGGTGGTATCGTCAGGGGCAATCACACCTGCTCTTGCACCGGCTTCAATGGTCATGTTACAGACGGTCATACGCTCTTCCATGGATAAGGATCGAATTGCAGATCCTCGATACTCGATTGCATATCCAGTACCTCCATCCACACCGATCTCTCCAATGACTTTCAAGATGATATCTTTTGCTGATGCACCCTTAGGTAATACCCCATCTAAATTAATTGCAAAAGTTTTAGGTTTTCTTTGCAACATACATTGAGTAGCTAGCACATGGCCAACTTCAGTTGTACCAATCCCAAATGCCAACGCACCAAATGCACCATGTGTGCTTGTATGCGAATCTCCGCAAACTATGGTTTTTCCCGGTTGAGTAATACCAAGCTCTGGTCCGATAATATGAACAATTCCTCTGTCAGGACTATCAAATGTTTTTAAATCAATCCCAAAGTCTTTGCAGTTTTGAATAATTTGTTTTAATTGCTTAACTGGAGCTTCATCCGCAATCTGCTCAAGCTCTTGCATTGTTTTAAAAGGTAATGTTGGAATCGAATGATCCATGGTTGCAAGAGTTAAATCTGGGCGTCTTACTTTTAGGTTATTATCTCTTAACATGCTAAATGCTTGTGGTGATGTAACCTCATGAATAAGATGCAGATCAATAAAAATTATTGCTGGCGTTTCATCGGTTTCGGGCTTTACCACATGGGCATCCCATAATTTATCAATTATTGAATTCATTGATTTCTCCGGTATCAATCAATCGGTTCCAGCCAGTTCCAGATATCAGCGGTTTCGCCGTTAAATAATCCAAAAAAGGCAGACTGAATCTTTTCAGTAATAGGTCCTCTTCCTTCCGAACCTACTGCGTAGTTATCTATAGTTTTAACCGGGGTAATTTCAACAGCTGTTCCTGTCAAGAATACTTCGTCAGCTATATAAAGCATCTCTCTTGGGATATTTTGTTGATGAACATTAATTCCTAAATGATCTGCAATCTTTAAAACTGTATCTCTGGTTAAACCATTTAAAATTCCGCTAGAAACAGGCGGAGTATAAATTTCGTTCTCATGGACCACAAAAATATTTTCACCTGCACCCTCGCTTA